>Ga0224497_10000314_pt1 | contig 35693 bp, 28 predicted proteins | sample SF_Jul11_sed_USG_4_FD_167970 | JGI IMG/M metagenome (GOLD analysis project Ga0224497, IMG submission 167970) | Sediment microbial communities from San Francisco Bay, California, United States - SF_Jul11_sed_USGS_13 | ecosystem: Environmental > Aquatic > Marine > Sediment | place: USA...
CCGGCTCAGCTACCCATGGGCTACCTATACTCCGCCAACATCTTTCTATGCCTGCTAGTCACGTTAAGCGGGCATGTGGCCTTGGCCGTTCCAGAGGTTGAACCCGCAGGAGAAAAGGGAAAAGAGGTGTTTGTACCGGGAAGCCCGGTAACAAATGAAAGTGTGGAGGCGGGACTCACCAAAAGACGAAACGTTCTTCGATCATCTCCTGGATTTCAGAAACATGATGCGCCCACCCATCTCCGACTGGCCGAAGTGCTGAGCCAGCAAGGGGATCCAAACGGCGCAATCCAAGAATATCAAGCCGCCATCCAATTCAATCCAGCCTTGGCTGACGCCTACCGCGGACTTGGGGCCATGTACATCGATACCCACAATTGGGGCCATGCGGAAGACGCGTTGCGGACAAGCACACGATTAGACAGTACCGACAGCCAAACGTATGACTGGTTCGGTCGCGCATTGATGGCGCAACACAAATTTTCAGACGCCACAGCCGCCTTCACCACCGTGACAAACTTGAATCCATACGATGCCGAAGCGTTCTCCGATCTTGGATTAGTCCGGATGGCCCAGAGTCATGCGTCGGATGCCGCCAAGGCCCTGACCCGGGCCATTCAACTCAGGCCGGACTATGCCGAGGCTCACCATCGACTTGAATTACTTCGTGCGTCGCAACAGGACCCCGAGCAACTCACCCACGCTGCCCTTGAAATGCTGAACATCCTGTTTAGACGGGAATGATCACTTCCATCCATGCACGGATGGCTATACGGAATCAGAAAACACAGAGGAAACACGCCAGTCTAAAAACGCCAAGAGACTCCGGCGCCGGTGAACACATCATCGGTTCCGCGAGTCAGACCTCCGCCCACCCGAGCATCCAGTTGAAGATGATACGTGAGAAGATACACCAATCCTATTTGCAAAAAATGCCCGCTTCCACCTGCCACCTCTCTGGGATACAACCCGAAATATTCAACAAACCCGCTTAATTGCTCTCGAATGGTGGCGCTGATTCCCAGAGAGGAAGAGACTTGGACAAACCGCTTTCCCTGAGAAGTGGGACCGCCGATATTCACATTTCCAAACAGCCCCACCCGTTCATTCAACGCATACGTCAGAATCGTTCGCCATTCCGGGTCAAGCCGATCAGAAGAAAAATCATTATCGCCCGTTGGGATCGACAGCCGACCGGCGAAACTCAACCGGGGCCTGAGTCCTTGTTGCTGAAAAACCTGAATCTTAAATCCCAGTCCCAAATCTCTGAATCCATCGACATTGGTGTCATTATCAATGAAAATCAGGTTGGGCCACTCCACACGCAACTCAGCAATATCGGTCAATCCAAGACGGATGAGCGTCTCAGGAAACGTATGAGTCTTCACATTGGGATGCGCATTTTCAAAAGAAAAGGTGTATCCCGTTTCGAATTGCATGCGACCCCTGGGAATAGTTCCCGGACCAACGCTGAATGAGGGCCGATCCGTCGAAATTGGCTGAGTAAAAGAACCGGCCTGGCCGAATAGCCATGGGCGAGACATGGTGTTTTCCTGAGTGGGTTCCTGGGTATATCCAGGAGTCCCCCATCCCAGCAAAGAAAGTAGACACACCACCAAAACAGCAAAGGCCATGTTGTTCTCCTGTTGATAAAATCACGGAATCATTCGGAGACTGGGAATTCAAAATACCGAAATAATCAGGGTGTTTCTACCAGAAAACCCCGTAGGATTTCTCCTGACCGCTAGGAGCCTGTCGGACTTAAGGGATCGAGAGCGAAAAAGCAGATGAGCGAGGCCAGATTTTGACGATTTCGCCGTCCCATAGTGGGACTATGGTCCAAGGAAGCGGCAAAATATGGACCGCTTAGACACTTTTGCAGCCGATTCATCCTAAGTCCGACAGGCTCCTAGATCATCCCAGGCTGCTCTTTGAACAATTGAGGTAGGAATGGGTCGAGGGAATCTAATAGTCAGCCACGACTGACTGAGGTGCCCGCTCAAAATAGACGATGAAGTAAAAGGGATCAAGACCATCCAGGAACGCGGGTGGAACTTTCAGGTCCATTCCACCCGGATCGCACTTTCCCAGAAACCGGTCAGGCGCCAGATGACTGGACTCTGTAAATGGAGCAAAAGGACGAGATCTGCGAGCGAAGAGTGTGGATGCCAAGCGTATAAATGGATTGGCCCCTTGTTAGGAAATCACTAGCTATATATTGATATTTTTGGTTATAATTAAAACTTATTCATACAGTACATATTCTTAAGGTTTTTTAATCCTCATTGTCATACATTTTTTTTACCCCGAATGGCGTATCTTGATAATTTTCCACCATTAGACCTCTCAATCTTCTTTCATCCTTAAGTGCGCGGTGCATGCTAAGAAGTTTCCAAAGTTTGGGCCTTCGTCCTTTCCCCCAAGTGCAGTGTCTTAACTCATTTTGGAAAGCCTTGTGGACATCGTTTTGATTGTGGACTGGGAGAATCAAAACGACTCTACATCAATTCACAACGTGGCCCTATATTTAGGATATTGAGAACGAAAACAATAAAAAAGTAGTTGCTCCAGTTTCTGAAATATTTCAACTGTAATCTGTGTGGCCTTTTCAGCTAAATAGTAGGCAGGGGGTAGGTAACCGAGGACAGTAAAGTTGACCAGAGATTTAGGGCTCCATTTTTTAGCTAGTAATGCTAATAAAAGCATAATAGGAATAAGAGATGTATTTTAATTTTTTCGGGTTACGGACCAAGCCATTTAATACCACCCCGGATCCTGATTTTTTGTATCTCAGCCCTGGCCACAAGGAGGCTTTAGGTTCGCTGATCTATGGAATAAAGGAAAAAAAAGGGTTTATCGCCGTCACCGGGCAAGTGGGCCTGGGAAAAACCACGATTCTCCGATCGTTTCTGAATCAAAATAATCAGGCCAATCAGGAAACGATTTATCTCCTCAACCCCAACCTGTCATTTACAAGCTTACTCAAAACCCTGCTGCGTGAACTAGGACAGGACCCAATAGAGGGGGACGATGCAGAGGTTTTGGAACAACTGCATTTCGTCCTTATCGAAAAATATCGAGAAGGCCGGACGGTTGTGCTCTTGATTGACGAAGCCCAAAATATGCCCGTGGCCACATTAGAACATCTTCGGATGTTGTCAAATTTAGAAACGCCAAAAGACAAACTCATTCAAATTGTGCTGTTGGGTCAACCGGAATTAGATGGCCTTCTGGATCGGTATGAAATGCGACAGTTACGGCAACGCATCGCCGTACGAGCCATCATTCACCCCCTCTCTAAGCAAGAAAGTTTTCACTATATTCGGCATCGTTTGGACAAGTCCGGAGGACAAGGAAAAAAGATTTTTACGAACTCGGCCTTAGCGCTCATCGTTCAAGAGGCCGGGGGGATTCCTCGACGTCTGAATATTCTTTGTGATAACGCCATGGTCACGGCCTTTGGGTACAACAAATCCCTGGTGACAGCCAAAATTGCCAAAGAAGTGATCAGCGATCTGACCGGCCGCCCCTCCCACTCACTCTGGAAATTAGTACCCTTGATTGGCTTGGCTCTTATCCTTGTCCTTGCACTTGTCGCGCTCCTGCCCCTGACGCAATCAAAATTTTCGGATATCCCTTCAATACATGAGATTAGACAACTGGTTAAAGATAGGGACAATCCGGATCAAGACCTCGTAAATGTAGGGGAAAATATCCCACCCCCTGTTCAAAACAGTCTGACCCTGACCGAAAGGGCACAGACGTTCCTAACGGAATCAGTGTCTGAAGTCTTTGAGAAATTACGTAACCGGGTCGGCTCTAATTCCGAATCAACCACGACTCAACCCAATGTCAGAACAAATATCGATCCTGACAATCAAGAAGACCTCCTGCTTGCCGGGATTCCATCGGATAACTTCCAGAATGAGGTACCTGTTATTTCACAGGAGTTGGAGATACCCGCAGCTCCAGAGACGGTATCACCCGGTATCCTGCCCCCCCAAACAGAACTCTTCGATCTCTCAAGCCAGGAAGAAGTTATTGCGACGGCTGAAGCAAACAGTCCGGTAGAGTGGGCGCCGTTTGTTCAGGATGAAACAGAAACCCAATTTATCCAGTCCGCCCAACAAGAACTCTCCGATCTCTCAACCCAGGAAGAAGAGCGTTTAACGAATGAGGCACACGGTCTTTTCGTAGAGGAGAAGACACAGTTGGTTCAGGATGAGGCAGAAACACCATCTGAGGTTGCCAGTGAGACTAATCTTGTTCCGCTGAGTCCTGAAAACCTCAGTGAGCGTACGGTACAACCTACAATGTTGGCTGAAGAAACAATCAGTCCACTTAAACAAGATAACTTTCCTTCAATCCCTGTCGCTCAAACACTTGTGACATCGCAGGAAATTCCAAGTAAGCAACCAGAGGTGGGAGCATCGTCTTCACCCGTCACCAGGATCGTGAAAAAGGGTGATACCATGGCAAAGTTATTGCAGGATGTGTATGGGTCAGCTAGTCCGTCTACAGTTCGATTCGTTCTTGAACATAACCGTCATATTGTGAGCGTGCGAAAAATGTATCCCGGACAAAAGATTATGTTTCCGCCGTTAGAAAACGTTGAGAGCAAAAAAATGGCAGCTGAGGCTGACGAGCCTTTGGTGTCAGTTAAAGATAAGGAATTACGCTCTTCTAAAAAAATCTTTGCTCGCTCATCCGCGCAAACCAAACCGAATGAAATAAAAGTTGAGGCCAAACGCGATCCCCCCTATGCTGTGGCCACCGTACAAGAAGGCGATACTTTAGAAAAATTGGTCAAGGTTGTATATGGATCGTCCCATCCTAGCTATGTTCAACGTGTCCTGGAGTACAACCCCAAAATCCTGAATCCCAAGAAAATCTTTCTAGGGCAGGACATTGCCTTCCCTAAAATAGCTGAGGAAGTGAAAGCTCTGACAAACCAATCTTCTCAAGCCAAATCATCTGAATAGATAGTGAATTGCTTTTGAAAGGGTAACGGAATCCTTTAATATTTCTTTATGAGGATCACCATATGAGTAAAGCGTATGAGCCCTCGCAACATACCTTTGAATAACAGCATGAAGTTATCAAGGTCCTTCCGAGAGAATGCCCACGTTCGCAAAGGGCCGTCCTTTTCACTACCTCCCTAAAGATGGAACGAGAAATGCTTTAGCTCGAGCAATGTCTTGCCGGTCTTCTTCCTGACCAATAACTCAACATTATTCAATTTATCAGTTGCCGGAACCAGGAAGGAGTCTCAATTATTGTTCAGGAGCTTGGAACGATATTGGTTGAAAAATAAGGGAAGTCAGTGTTGCTAGTCGATGGTCGTCAGCAGATCTGTCCGGGCAGACACTAAACGCCCTTCATAAAATCGGCTGCGTCCGATTCTGCCATTGACCGGGGCTATCATAAGCGTGTCTTCCAATTCAAATCACGACTTCACTAAATCACCCTGAGCAGACTCCCGGGCGGCCATTTCGGCCAATCACTCGGCCACTGGATCATCCACATCTTTTTGGCTAACAGCTTGTTCTTCAAGAAAAAGTTTTACTCTGACTAAATCCTGATTCGCCTGGACCAGCTTGACCGAATAGCCATTGACGGGAAGTGCTGGCCCCCTGAGCGGGTTCCTGTGAATATACTGGAGTACCCCACCCCAATAAAGACAGTAGACACACCACCAAAACAATCAAAGCCATACGCTTCTCCTATTGATCAGATCAAGGAACGACTCGGACAGAGAATTGAAAATACAGAAAAACTCAGGAAGTTTCAACCGAAAACCCCGTGTGATTCCTCATGACCGTATGAACAATCCAACTGATCTCTAAAGAATACAGGCAGAGGTGGATCGTAGATGGAACGAACGTGTACGGACTACTGACTGAGATGCCTGCTCAAGGAAGGCGAGGAAGTGAAGGGAGGGCTATCCGGAGACCATCCTCCACCCAAAGCTTTATACAGTTGAACGACTGACACCAAGTGCAGGCGATGGGTGTCCGTGAGGGCGAGTTCGGCTTCGAACAAACTTCGTTTGGCGATGAGCACATCAATATAACTGGTAATGCCTCCTTTGTAGCGAAGGTTGGCTAAATGCAACGCTGATCGGAGGGCCGTGACTTGATCTTCCTGGGCTTTGCGTTGGGTCCCAACCGTCCGAACGGCTACCAAGGCATCTTCAACTTCTTGAAATGCCACAAGAATGGTTTGCTCGTATTGAGCCAAGACCTGCTTCGCCTGCGCTTCGACCGCCTGCTGTTCGAACCCCAACGTTTCGGCATTGAGGATTGGGCCAGCCAAACCCAGTCCGGCTTGTCCAAATTCGTTTCCACCATTCAAGAGATTCGAAAGTTGGGGACTGGCCACACCCAACAGGCCGGTGATCGAGAGCCTGGGAAACCTGGCAGCCTTCGTTGCCCCGATTCTCGCGGTCGCTGCGGCTAAGGCCTGCTCGGCCTGCAGGATATCCGGGCGACGTTCCAGCAGTTCCGAGGGAAGTCCAGCCGGTACTTCTGGTGGGAGCACTTGCTCTGTCAGCGACCGACCGCGTGAAACCGCCATCGGATTATTTCCCAGCAACACGCTCAACTCGTTCTCTGTTTGAACCATTTGCCGTTCAAGCTCTGCGACCCGGGCCGCCGCGTTGGCGCGTTCCGCCTCGAATTGGTCCGCATCGAGTTTTGAACTCACCCCTTGGCGTAGTCGCGCACGGGCAATGGTCACCGATTCCTCCCACGACAGCAAGGTACGCTTGGCGATGCCTAGCTGCATATCGAATTGCAACAGATCAAAATACGATTGCGCCACACCGCTCACCAGTTGAAGCACCACCGCCCGCCGGTTTTCCTCACGGGCCATCAGATCGGCACGAGCCGCCTCCGTGGAGCGACGAATGCGCCCCCAGATATCCAGTTCCCAATTTAAATTGCCTTGTCCGTAATAACTGAAGGGGGTGGCAAACCCTGGGGCGTTAAATCCGTTTAAACGCCCCACCACCGGGGCGTTGACAGTCATATCCGCTTGGGGAATAAAATCCGTGCGTGCGGTATACAGACGGGCTTGAAATTCTTCAACGCTGGCCGCGGCCTGTTGAAGATTTTTGTTTTCAACCAGTGCCCGTTCAATCAGACGTTGCAATTCCTCGTCGTGTAACAGCTCCCACCAGGGAAGATTCGCAATCGATTCCCCTTCCGTGTCAGACATCCGAAACCGGTCAGCCGAATCGATATCCGGCCGGGTATAGTCAGGTCCCATGGCGCAGGACAGGCTCACCATGGCTAACAGCACGATGCCGGTTGCCGAACGCATGTTATCGTTCTCCCTCAAGGACGGGCTCGGCCCGGTCTTCATCGGGAGTGTCAGCAGATGTCCCTTTCATTCGTTGCCCAAGCCGCCTGATCAGCACAAAGAACAGCGGCACAAAAAAGATGGCCAAAAAGGTGGCGGCTAACATTCCCCCGAACACTCCGGTCCCGATGGAATGCCGACTGGCGGCGCCCGCTCCAGAGGCCATCACCAGGGGCACCACGCCTAAGATAAACGCCATGGAGGTCATGATGATCGGACGGAATCGAAGACGGACGGCCTCTAACGCCGCCTCCACCAGCGGCATGCCCCCCTCGTAACGATGATTCGCAAATTCCACAATAAGAATGGCATTCCTGGCGGCCAACCCAATCAACGTGACCAAACCGATTTGAAAATAGATGTCGTTACTCAATCCCCGAATCCACACGGCAGATAAGGCCCCGAAGATCCCGAAGGGAACTGCGAGAATCACCGCAAAGGGAACCGACCAGCTCTCGTAGAGCGCCGCCAGAACGAGAAAGACCATGAGTAACCCGAAGGCAAAGGCAAAAATGGACTCCGAGCCGGTCTTACGCTCCTGGAAGGAAATCCCACTCCAATCAATATCGTACCCTTGGGGAATCAGAATTTCCTCAGCCAGTCGCTCCAACGCATCAAGAGCCTCACCTGAACTATATCCTGGAGCCGCGGCACCCAATACGGAGGCGGTATTAAATCCGTTGAAATGCGTCACAGTATCCGGCCCGCTGGTAAATTCGTTACTGACCACCGTATCAAGCGGAATCATCGTCGATCCCTTGGCATTCTGCGCCCGTACATAGATTTTCGAGATGTCATCGGGACTCGACCGGAACTCCGGCAAGGCTTCTGTCTGAACCCGATAGACCCGTCCAAACTTGATGAAATCGTTGATGTACAGATTCCCAAAATACGCTTGCATCGTATCGAACACCTCGGAAATGGGCACACCTAAGGCTTTGGCTCGTTCCCGATCCACGCGAGCGTACAGTCGGGGCGCCGTCACGCGAAAACTTGTGCCGACGGCACCAATGGCTGGATCCTGTTGCGCCTTGTTAATGAATGCTTGCGTCACAGCGGCAAATTTTTTGAAATCTCCACCGCTGGGATCCTGTAATTGAAGCGAGAATCCGCCGGTGGCGCCCAACCCTCGAATCGAGGGCGCATTAAAGGCCAGGATCAAGGCTTCGGGAATCTCCGCAAACTTCTGAAAGGCGTTTCCAATTAGGGCGTTGACATGTTGGTCAGGTCGAGTGCGATCATCCCAATGATGCAGCGGCACAAACATGGTGGCTTGATTCGCTCCTCGAGTGTTAAAAACAAAATTTTGCCCGGCAAGCGCATCAGTCGAATGCACCTCTGGAACGGAGAGAAAATACTCTTCCACTTTGTGAAGCACCTCAATCGTGCGTTGCTTCGAAGCACCATCCGGCAATTGAATGATTGAAATGAAATATCCCTGATCCTCTTCGGGCAAAAAGCTGGACGGAAGGGCTTGAAACAGTCCACCGCTGACAAAGATCAGCCCCCCGAAGATGGCAAGGGAGAGGACAGAGTGTTTGAGAATCGTTCCGACAGTCCCTACATATCGGTTCTGCGTCCAAGCAAATCCCTGATTGAATTTCTTCCAGAACCGGTTCTCCCGTTCCTGATCGGGCTTGAGAATCAACGCACAGAGCGCAGGGCTTAAGGTCAGCGCCACGACGCCGGAAATGACTACGGCAAGCGTAATGGTAATCGCAAACTGCTGATAGAGTTCACCGGTAATGCCTCCCAGAAACGCCACAGGCAGAAACACCGCAGCCAGCACCACGACAAGCGCAATGACCGGTCCCGTCACTTCCGTCATGGCCAATTTCGCGGCTTCTCTTGGAGGACGGCCTTCCTGGATGTGACGGGCCACATTTTCCACCACCACGATCGCATCATCCACCACAATCCCGATGGCCAACACCATGCCGAACAGGGTCAGCGTATTAATGGAAAATCCAAGGGCCACCATGCCCGCAAACGTGCCGATCAGGGACACAGGAACGGCCACCGCGGGAATTAATGTGGCACGCCAGCTTTGGAGGAAGAGGTAGACGACCAGAATGACCAGGATCAACGCTTCGCCCAACGTTTTGACCACTTGTTGAATCGATACCTCGATAAATCGGGTCGTATCGTACGGAATATCGTATGAGACACCGGCCGGGAAAATATTGACAAGGCTCTTCATTTCTTCCCTGATCCGTTTCACCGTTTCAAGAGCATTGGCCCCTGGCGAGAGAAAGGTCAGCAGGAACACATTGGGTTTGCCATTCCACCGCCCCTCTAGGTCATAGGACTGCGCTCCGAGTTCCACCGTGGCCACTTCGCCGAGACGAACCATGGAGCCATCCGGAAACGCCCGGACAATCATGTTTTCGAATTCCTTGGCCTCACTCATTCGTCCCTGGGTAATCACGGGAATGGTCAGCTCCGTCCCTTGCGGAGCCGGCTCACGTCCAATTCGTCCAGCCGGAAAATCACGATTTTGCTCACGCACGACATTCGCGATATCGGTGGGTGTCACATCAAGTTGGGCCATCCGGATCGGATCCAGAATCAACCGCATGGAATAATTCTGTCCTCCGAAGATCACGGCATCCCCCACTCCGGGAAGCCGTTTGATGTTATCCACGATCCGGAGAATCGCGAAATTGGAGAGGAAGACCGTATCCTGACGAGGATCACTGGAACTGAGCGCCACCACCGCAAGCAGGTCCGGGGAAACCTTTTTAACGGTGATGCCCTGCCGAACGACTTCCGGCGGAAGCTGTGGCTCGGCCAGTCGTTGCCGGTTCTGGGTTTGGACCTGCGCGATATCGACATCCGTCCCGATTTCAAAGGTCAAGCGGATCGTCATATGGCCGTCATTGGTACTCGAAGAATCGTAATACAGGAGGTTATCGATCCCGGGAAGCTGCACCTCGATCGGCCGCGCCACGGCTTCGGCCACGACTTCCGAACTGGCACCAGGGTAGTCGGCTTCAATTTGGACGACGGGCGGAGTGATCTCCGGAAATTGAGCGATAGGGAGAATCTGGAGAGACACCAGTCCCACCACGACGATCACAATGGAAATGACCGTGGCAAAGATCGGTCGGTCGATAAAGAAATGGGAACTCACGGCGTCTCCTGCGTTGTATCAGGACGTGCGAGATTCTCACGGCTCGGACTTTCCGATGTGGACCCCCCATTCTGGAACGGAACCGGGTTGACCTGCACTCCCGGTTGAATACGGTGAAACCCTTCCACGACCACTCGTTCTCCGGGTTGCAGACCCTCTTCAATCAGCCAGTCGCTTCCCTTCCAACTGGTGGCTTGCACCTCGCGCACCTCAATCTTGTCTTCCGGACCGACCACATTCACGAAGGTTCCTGTGGGGCCCTGTTGTACGGCACGCTGTGGAATCAAAATCGCGTCGTTCCGTATATAACCCTTGAGACGAATCCTGACGAACTGTCCGGGATAAAAATAGGATTGTCCGGGGGAAAATCCCCCTTCGGGATTGGGAAAGACAAACCGCCCCTGGAGGGTCCCCGTCTCTGCGCGGAGACCGACATCCGCAAAATCCAACTGGCCTTCGTGGGGATAGACACTGCCATCCGCAAAGGTCATGACCCCGCGTAATTGAAAAAGATTCGGTCTCTGAACTTTATGCTCAGCCAATTCACGCCGCCGCCGCAACAAATAGGTTTCCGGAACGGACACATTCACATACATGGGATCTAACTGATCGATGGTCGTCAGCAGATCGGTCTGAGCCGACACCAAACGGCCTTCATAAAACCGGCTGCGTCCGATTCGGCCATTGACCGGGGCGGTCATGAGGGTGTTTCCCAGGTCAAATCTCGACTTCACTAAATCACCCTGAGCAGACTCCAAGGCGGCCTTCGCGGCTAATCGCTCGGCCACCGCATCATCCACATCTTTTTGGCTGACCGCTTGTTCTTCCAAAAGAGGTTTCACTCTGGCTAAATCCTGATTTGCCTGGACCAGCTTGGCCTGGGCTTGAGTCACTTTGGCTTTGGCGCTGAGATAATCACCTTTAAACGGCACGGGATCTATCAAGTACAGGCGATCGCCTTTTTTGACATTGCGGCCTTCGGTGAAATACACCTGCTTAATAATGCCCGTCACCTGTGATCGAATTTCCACGGGACGAAAGGCCTCCGTTTGACCAATAAATTCAGGTTCGTCCGTAACCGTCTGAGTCGTCACCGTCACCACTTCCACGGTCGGCGGTGGAGGGGCCGGAATGGAGGTGTCTCCCTGCTCACACCCCATCAACAGAGAGAATCCCCACAAGATCAGGACCATGACAACAGGGCGTGGGCGCGGGAGGCATTTATCCATTGTGACTCTCCAGACATACCGCTCGACGGGGCGATATTTGTATGTGCAAAAATTGAGATTCAGCCATTAGACGAACAATGCGTCATCCTGAGCCAACGGCGAAGGATCTGTGCCCAGGTTGATGACACAACCCAGCGTGATCCTTCCTTTCGCTCAGGCGTTGTCAGGCACATGAAGTTCAGATTATTACATTTATCATGCAACATACATCTTTTTGCTCATTTTCAAAATTCCGGGACACTTAATCTAACTCAATCCAGATGCCCCATCCTTCCGGCACGGTAATCGTTCACGGCTTGCACTAACTCTTCCTCGGTGTTCATGACAAAGGGGCCCATGCGGGCGACTGGTTCATGAATCGGTTCTCCAGAAAGAACCAACACCATCGCCTCCTCCGTGGCCTCAAGATGGACCTGAGTTCCTTGGGGATCACAGAGAGCCATCTCGGCCTCCCCGACCTTTTGCGAACCATTCAAGACCAGCACTCCACTTAAGACGAACAGCCCCGTATTGAATCCAACAGGAAGATTCAACTCAGCCTGGTGTCCCGCCTGCAATCTCAGATCAAACAGATGAACAGGCGTAAACGTCTTAGCGGGCCCCTTCAGGCCCTCATACTCCCCGGCGATCACCCGGATCACACCTCCGTCTCCACCCAGATTGGATTGCGGAATGTCATCATTCAGCACCGTCTGGTAGCGAGGTGCGCCCATTTTCAATGCCTTGGGAAGGTTGACCCACAGTTGGATCATTTGTAGCGTGCCCCCGTCCTTGGCCCAAGCTTGCTCGTGGAGTTCTTCATGCACCACACCCGATGCCGCCGTCATCCATTGCACATCACCCGGCCCGATGGTTCCCGCGTTCCCGGCTGAATCCCGATGGGCGACTTTTCCCTGATACACAATGGTGACGGTCTCAAATCCCCGATGAGGATGCTCTCCCACACCCCGCGGTCGATCGGTCGGCGAAAACTCGGCAGGCCCGGCATAATCCAAAAGGAGAAAAGGGCTAATCGCTTCTGTCAGGTCATGACTCGGAAAAATATTACGGACTGGAAAGCCATCCCCGACCATATGCCTGGATCCTGGTGTATACACGTCTACCGGGTTTTTCATTTTTTCCATATTCAGCTCCTTGTATTCACACACTTGACCGTTCGTCGAATCGAGATCAGATTTTTCATTTCAACTCTTCCTTTCCATTGGGTGCAGTCAAATCTTGTTCGGGAGGGAGGGGAACGATACGAGTAGGGTTCTTATCATCGTACGTGAGGTCATAATGGCGCTTGATATGATTTCGGAGCACAACGTCTTGACGATGAAAGGCGGGGTCTACAGTTCGTCGGTCGCGGAATTGCGAGCGGACGGTTATGCCCTACTCCTTGTCACATTTGTATAAGAGGGCATGGACGATGGGCCAAATGTGATCCCACTATCCTGAACCTCCCGGTAGGGAAGGAGCCAGACCAACGATTCATCATGCAGATCTCCAACTTGTATCCGATTACCCCACGGATCCCGGAAATCACAACGAAAATCCGGATGGACTTCCAGACCATATTTTTTGGTAATTTTTTCCCGAACTTCCTTTACCTGGGCGTCATCCCGAACCATTATGCCAAAATGTTTGGTCCGATCGGGTTGAAGGGTTTTGACTTCAAAGATCGCCAAAAACTGGTGCTCCCCCATTTTGCACCAGGCAGCCCCCTCACCGCCTCGTAACATCTCAAGATTGAAGACATCTGCATAAAACTCGACGGCTTTCTGAGCATCGTCAACTTCAATCACCACATGATTGACTCCATAGACTTGGACAGACATGACCATTTCTCCTTTCCATTATGGGAGTGTTGAAAAATGCCGCCAGCGGCGTTCTCGCCACTTTGCCGTGCTCACGTACTCCTCCGTACGCTCTGCTCGTCCAAGGGGCTGCGGCCTTTCCTTCGAGAAGCCTCAGGACAGGACTGGACGAGCCTTTTTGAACACTCCACTATTTTTCTCTGGTGGGTTTCGGTTATTCATTTGCTAATGGCAAAATTTTTGAAATATTCAACAGCCCCACTATTTCTTCGTAATAATAACCCGTTCATTCGAGGCAGGGACATCTTGCATAATGCTCTCGCCAAATCCGGCATAGCGGAACATGCGGTCATATTCACTGAAGACATAGGCATCCCCGGCTGGAGTGGTGGCTAACATAATCAAACAGAACTCCGCCATCGGTGCCGGAGAAATGCGATCTTCGTTGGGAATAAACTCCAACGTGATCACATATCCTCCTGGCTTGAGTGAGCCATGAACCTTTTTCAAAAAGGTGTCGCAGGTGGGCACATCGAAGTGGTGTAAAAAATTCGTGAGAAGGATCACGTCATAGTCTTTCTCGAATTCCACCTCAAAGGCACTCCCCGGCAATTCATGAAATCGCTTGGCGATCCCGGCTGCTTGAGCATTCTCTCTGGCCACCGTCAACACATTGGGCCAGTCCTGAGCCGTAATATCAGCTTCCGGTATTTTTCGAGCGATTTCGATGCCAAACACCCCATGGCCGGCCGCCACATCCAAGACCTTCCGGGTACCCGCGGCTTCCTGCCTCACCCAGTTGGCAATCCACTCAGCGGGACCTTTCATTAACGGCACCATGGAACGGGCAAAGGTCACCCATTCAGGGTATTCCGGTGCCAAGGTCCCGTTCTCCCCTACCATCGTCCCACCTTTACGGACAGCGCCCGTAAGCTGTTTAAATCCTTCAACAAAAGGATGTGACAACATGAAGTCGAGCACCGGTCCTAAATACGCAGGAGAATTTTTTGGTAAAAATAATTCCGAATCGGAAGTCAACCGGTAACGATCGCCTTCTTTGGTCAGAAAGCCAACTACCGTTAGGTAATCTCCCAACATTCTCAGGCCTCGCTCTGAACCTCCGCATCGTTGAGCTAAGGCCTTGGGGGTACTTTGGCCTTCTGCGATTGCCGAAAACACGTCCAGTTCGATTGCGGATTTCAGTGCCGCCGTCCGCATATGCGCATTGACCGTTTGAAAAAATAATTGAGGTGAAGGTCCTTCAGGTGATTTCTTGTTCGTCATGTATGCTCCTATGTAAAGCAGCTCGAAGAAAAAACGAATGCCGAGGCCTGTGCCCCTTCGGACGGACTATGCAAGAGATTACAACACCAGGGGTTTGATGGGCGCCAGCACCAATTTCGGGTCACGCTTCCAATCTACTGCCGGGTCATCCACATACAATTCCACCTCGTTCCCATCGGGATCATGAAGGTAGAGACTTTGGCTGACAGTGTGGTCACTCATACCCCCAATCGTGATACCGGCCCGATCGAGATCCTGCTTGGCAGCACGTAGTTCATCAAGACTATCTCCAACTTTAATGCCAATGTGATAGAGGCCCCGCCTCATTCCTGAAGGCGGTCCGGGAACGTCGCCAACTTCAATCAACAGGAGTTCATGGTGAGTCCGGCCAGAGGTGAGCGCCGCCGCTTTTCCTCCGAAAATCTGTCCGACTTCCTGAAACCCCACCACATCACGATAGAATATCAAAGACTGTTCGAGATTTTTGACGTAAAACACCACATGTCCTAAATAGTGCGCTTTCATAATAGGTTGTTCCTCCGTGCGTTAAAAAGCACATTTCCTCCCAAGAAATTTCACAGGTCTTTTGTCATTTCCTTTATGGTTCATCAGACTTTTCCGTCGGTCAATATCAGGTTTTTCTGATCCTGTTGCGAGATGAACTTGCCGAAAGGGGATCATTCAGAATTTATGGTTCTGGTCTTACAGTTTGACGATGTGTATCCGGAATCCATCTTGGGGCTTACCAGGGAAAAAACGCTAGCAGGTGAACGCCTCGCACGTGTGTCCCCAACTCTCGTGTCCAGGTGATGTTCTGTGTTGCCGGGTTTCGCCCCGGCAGGCGAGGCCCTTATGTTCCGGCAAAAGGCCCCAAAGCCAGTGACGCCCCGTCTGGCCTTATGAGATGGGGCGAACGCTGGCTAAGGAAGGCCGGGCCAACTCGCGGAGTCTATCCTGAGTTTTGTCGAAGGACTCAGGCAAGGCCAGCCAATCTATTTGAGCGTGCGCCCCTTTGGCCAGATGGCAGGCGTCGGACCATGGGAGATAAATATTTGCGTGCCCCACATGCAAGAGACAGGAAATGTTATGTATTCAGACTGACAATACTGTATGGGTAGCCCCCTTACCCTATATTGCGTGTGATTCCAATCCTGGCAAGCAATTTGTGTTTTCAAGTCGTTGGTGTGTGCATTTGCGTCACCTATTCCAACTTTTTTGGTCTGTCGGGAATCTTTGCGATTTGCCAAAGGGAAACTGCCGACTCTCTCCCCCCTTCTGATGAGGTATTGCCAAAGAAAAACCAATAATGGGTAATGACAGATAAGCACCGCAGGAGAATGGATAGCCTCATATTGTGAGGGTTTTCTTGGCGTGTGTTTTGCTATTGTGTTTTGCTATTTATGAAATAATTTTCGATTTATAAATAGCTTCATTAATAATTCATAAAACAGCAAAGATGATTCTTATGAAAAAGGTTATCTCACTGCAACTCAACGAACTCAACTTCAATTATATAAAAAAATATGTTGAGGACGGGCACCTTCCGGAATTCAAAAAGTTATTCGACACTCATGGCTTTGTTCCTACCAAATCAGAGGATGCACACGAATTGGCCAATCCCTGGATCCAGTGGCCTACTGTTCACAGCGGTCTTGATTATGCAGAGCATGGAGTGTTTCGGCTTGGGGATATTCTGAAAACCAATCACGAGCTGATCTATGAAGTTTTGGAACGGAATGGGTTGACGGTGGCGGCTATGTGTCCTTTCAATGCTGCAAACAATACGCAAAGACCAGCATTTTTCGTTCCCGATCCCTGGACGCTGACCCCTTTTGCTGGCCCCAAAAGCCTCAAGTTCTTATATGATGGGGTGCGTCAGGCCTCGGATGATTATGCAAACAGCAGGATCAGTCCAAGATCTATGGTACAGCTTGTCCTCGGTGCTTTAGCAAATTTTCAAGTCACGTCTGTTCCCCACTACCTGCGCCAGATGCTGAATTATTATGGACAGAACAAGAAATGGTACCGTGCTCTCATCTGCGATCGACTTTTAGGAGATGCATTCATCACGCAATGGAAACGGTACCAGCCCGATTTCTCAACGCTATTTCTGAATGGAGGCGCCCACCTCCAACATCATTATCTCTTTTCATCCAAGTACTACTCTGGCCCACGGACCAATCCTGAGTGGCATGTTCCTCAGGGTGAAGACCCTTTGCTGGACATTCTTCGTGTCTATGACACTCTCATCGGCGAACTGGCTCAACTGGCCGAAAAGCACGATATTCGTTTAATGATAATGACAGCACTTTCCCAGGCTCCCCATGAACGGGTCACCTATTACTATCGTCTCAAAAACCAAGTGGCGTTTCTGGATCGAATCGGCATTGATTATGTCTCAACCTATAGGCTCATGACTGAGGATTTTGTGATTAAATTTCAGGATGAAGTTTCCGCAATGCGAGCCCATCGCATACTCGAGTCGGTGTGTTCATTCGATTGCGAACCGATCTTTTATAAAGAAACCGGGGATAGTCCCATCCGTACTCAAGCCACGGTACCGAACATTTTTCATATCGAAAATCGAGGGTCTGATTTGTATCTGCAACTACGGCCGGTCAACCAAGCTGTGCCCAAAAGCATGAAAGTCAGGTCAGGAGACGTGATCATTCAGGAATTTGATGCCTTGGTTGATTTTGCACAATTCAAGAATACCCATCATGTGGGGGATGGCTATTTGTCCGATAATACCTTTGATCAGCACAATTTGCCTCCAGAAATTCCCTTAAAAAATGTTTTCGATATCATTCTGAATCATTTTGGAATTACCCGGCCGGTAGCGAGGGAAACAGTTGGGTCTCCACTGTATGAGGATGTGAGGGCCTGAGGCTGAAGAAGACCAGGATAGTCCCTTCGTATGATCAAAAAACGCACTCGCTGAAACCTAATAGTAGTTAAGCTCTTGGGCTGGCACGGAAAATTGCGTAGATGCTCTCTTCTTTGAGCCAGTCTTTGAGTTCCTTTAGTATTTGCTGTGTCGATAGCTAGTTAAACCACCATTCACATTCTTTGAGAAGCAAATTAAAAGGGTGCTGAGGAATACCGTTGTATTTCCGTAAGTGGCGTTTGGCTTGATTGCAAAAGGGTAGGGATCCCATAAATTTGCAGCTGGCCTCGCATGGGATCGATCCTTGGGATTTTAAAGGTGACATGCGCGCCCTTATTATTCAACCGCATGGGATTGGTGAATGAGAAGAATGGCTGAAGAAACAATCACAGATTGATTTTTGAATGGAATATTCTACATTTTAGGAAATGAGACCACCTAAATCGTCCTCTTAATCAGAGGATCGTCCTGAATCGCCGGCCATCAATAAGCCAACCGCCCTTCATCTTCCTGATGCGAAATGATTTGTAATTCTTTAAATTGCTCCAGCCATTTTTGAAATGAGATACGATCGTGTATCCGTTCCGATACCTCAAGGTTCAAGGGTAGGTAAGCACATCCTTTCTCCTAATCCCCTGTTTCTTTAATTCAATCAAGCAGTTGGCAGAATGGTGTTGGGTCAGTCCTGGACGAGAGCTTATAAGGCATTAAGGTTGCTTACCCAAGATGCAAGAGCAGAGTAAGGACGACTAAAGAACAAGGAGGACACCATCATGGACTGGGTACGATTTTGCATCGGAACTCTTCTAGTCTTTTTTTCTCGTCCTCGCCCTTCATCGTATTTTGAGAGATCATCACTGACTCATAGATCAACTGCTTAAGATAAGGAGGACACGCAATGGATGCCGACACATCTCTTAAGCTTCCTATGGAATCAATTGACAGTGGAACTCGCACCCTCACCTCTCCTTTATGATTCAACGATTCCGGGGACCTCTACTGCGGCTGGTGTTTAAATGTCCTTCGTTTCGTTTGTCACACGAAGACCGGAGTGAGCTGTGCTGACTATGGGCAAGCTATTGACATTCCGCCTCAATCCTTCATTACATGAAGACCATTAAAAGAGTAAAGCCCGACCCCATGAAGAGGCATACCCTCCGGAAGGCGGTCCTGGAACGTCGGCGACTTCAATCAACAGGAGTTCATGATGAGTCCGGCCAGAGGTGAGCGCCGCCGCTTTTCCTCCGAAAATCCGTCCGACTTCCTGCAAACCCACCACATCACGGTAGAAGATCAAAGACTGTTCCAGGTTTTTGACGTAAAACACCACATGTCCTAAATATTGGGCTTTCATAGGCAATTTTCCCTCTATTTTAGATTAAGCAGACCTCACCCGTCGTAAGAGAATCCCTATGCCTTTCCAGTGCTTCCTTCTCTCATTTTACTAAAGCAATGATCATCCGGGTTTGTCCATAGCCGCTACCCGGCATGCACAACATGTTTCTGGAAGCGGAGTTGTTTCTCGGGAGTATCGTTGTTAGGAGGAGAAAGAAAGGAGTCTTTGCCGAAATACCCGCGTATTGAGGACACCCGGTATGTTGTAGACTTTTGCCGAAAGGGTTTGACAGGGCCCCACCTGGCAAGACCTGAAGGGAATCCGAGATGTTAATCGGTTTACATCATTGGCTCAGCGCAGATTCTCCATTGCGGAGAATCTGCGCTCATGAAATCGGACGGATCTACCCGTCTATTTATCCTTTTGCACCTTGGACGCGGCACCAATACTGTCCAAACCGGCCTGCGCACATGCGGCATCCAAATGACCACCGGGCGCTCCACCAACCCCGATACCGCCTACGACCTCTCCACCCATTTCAATGGGAAGCCCACCTCCCAGGACGAGAATGTTCTCGTTCATATCCCGTAACGCTTGAACCGCCGGCATCTTAGCAATCAACTCCCCCAATTCTGCAGTAGGCCTTTTCATGCTGGCCGACGTATAGGCTTTCTTGCGACTACTGTCGACCGTATGCGGACCGGCTCCATCCTCCCGTAGCAACGCTCTCACGACTCCGGCCCGATCCACGACCGCAGCGCTCACCCGATATCCGTCTTTTGAGCATTGCGCCACAGCCGCACCAGCGGCTTTCGTCGCCAGGGAAAGTGGAAGGACGGTTTCACGCGGCAACTCAGCCGCCGACACTCCCGCTGTCAACAGCCCACCCAGGCATATCATGGCCATTCCGGATATTAACCTCGAATCGCCGATGGTGACATTCATGAAAATTTTTCCGATCATGAAACCCTCCTTCGGTAAAATTTGATACCTTGATTTTCTGACTGAATTTCGATTCTCTTGTTTGGCTCGTGTTTCTGTCAATGTATCCCAATCCTTCGTTAATCATCTCCTTTCGGCCTCCAGCCGATTCCAGCACGTACACTCAGCGGATGTGGATGATGACAGAGGGAGCGGAGAACGTGGCATGGATCCGGTGAGTGACAGGAGGGGGACAGACGGGCGGGATCTCTGCACACCATAACTCGTGCTCATTTCATGATGGCGAAGAACGGTCTCTAGGAGCCTGTCGGAATCCACTATGCGGCTGGTTATTGATCAACCACGTTGTGAATTACTGATGGTGTTTTCAACGGAAGAAACAGCTCCAATGGTTTTTCCAGCGCTCGTTTAAATGACTGCAGAAACCTTGCCCCTTGCGCACCATCGAGCGCCCGATGATCACAGGAGAGCGTGACTTTCATCCGTCGGGATAGTTTAATGGCCCTTCCTTGTGCCACTGGAACAATATTCACCGCGCCTATGGCAAGGGAGGCCGCCTGGGGGGGCATCAAGACTGCAATAAAGTTGTCCACCTCATACATCCCAAGATTAGAAATGGAGAACGTGGCCCCCGCATATTCCTCCGGAGCGAGTTGTTGGCTTTTGGCGCGGACAAACAGATCACGAATCTCTTCAGCTAATTGCAGAATGTTTTTCCCGGCACAATCCCGTACCACAGGAGTAATGAGTCCCTCCTCCAGAGCCACCGCGATCCCGATATCGATCGTGGCATGCCGACGTAATGCTTCACCCATGAATGACACATTCATTTCAGGATGATGGACCAGAGCGAGTGCGGCCGCACGGACAAACAAGACCGTCAAACTCAAGGGGGAATTGTTCACTTCCTCCATTTGTTTCCGAAGCCGCTCAGCCTGATCCATTGCCACTTCTGTTGTGAGATAAAAATGAGGGACAGGGGCCTTGCTTGACGTGGTCACCCGAGCGATCGCCTTGCGCATTTGACTGAGGGGAATGTCTTTGGTTCCCCTCTCAAGAACCTTGGGTGTATCAACCCGTCCTTGAATATCGGCTTCAACGATCCGGCCTTCAGGGCCGGTCCCTTTGATACCTGACAAATCAATTCCCTGTTCTTTCGCCAACATCTTGGCTCGGGGTGAAACTTTTATTTTGGGGCCTGGACCCGTCTCTGCTTTAGGTTCCAAAGATTCTTTCTTCTCACTGCCGGACTTTTCTGCCTTGGCCTGGCTGGGTGTCGGGGAAGGTTGAGGGGCCTTTTCTTTTGGAGCCATAGTAGCGGAATCTTTTGAAGCTTCAGGTGTTTCAGCCAGGGTGGCCTCGATATCATCGTCCTGGTCTCCGATCACGGCAATGAGCTTGCCGGCTTTGACCGTTTCCCCTTCGGACACCAGCACTTTTCGGAGCACACCCGAACCAAAGGATTCCAAATCAAGGACGGCCTTGTCCGTTTCAATTTCCGCCAGAATGTCCCCGGAGTCTACCGTCTCCCCTTCATGCTTTTTCCATGCCACCACGACCCCTTCTTCCATGGTATCGGTGAGCTTGGGCATGACAACGCGAGTAATCATAAAAATCTCCAATCATGAGAATGTTGAAAAAGGCCGCCAGCGGCGTTCTCGCCTCTTAGCCGTACTCACGTACTCCTCCGTACGCTCCGTCCGTCCAAGAGACTGCGGCCTGGCTGGACGGACCTTTTTGAACATTCCTGTATTTTTTTCATATGGTTCTCTGTTACCCACATGGGGATCAACAGGCAACATATTGCAATTATTCAACAGCTCCAAGCATGGCGGGGGAATTCTTCCCAAAAACATTTCTGGATGATTTTCTCAGGAATATTCATGTAAACACTCCTGTGCAATTTAGAGTAGATGTTTGACCGCCGACATGACCCTGGCCAGATCTGGAATGGCCAGATCTTCAAGAGGACGCGTGTATGGCATGGGGACTTCCTCCCCGGCGACCCTGCCGATAGGCCCATCTAAAAAATCAAATCCTTCTGAATAGATGGTCTCAGCGATCTGAGCGCCTAACCCACAAAATTTCCATCCCTCTTCGACAATGACGACACGTCCCGTTTTCTTCACAGATGCCAGGAGCATGTCGGTATCCAAAGGTTTCAATGTCCGCAGGTCGATGACCTCGGCCTCGATACCTTCCTTTGATAATGCATCAGCGGCCTCAAGCGCCAATAAGGCCATCTTTGAATAGGCCACAATCGTCACATCGCCTCCTGTTCGCGTCACAGCGGCCCTGCCAATCGGCAGAGTGTAATCATGGTCAGGCACTTCGCCTTTGGTGCCATACAGAAGTTGCGCTTCCATGAAAATAACCGGGTTGTCATCACGAATAGCGCTTTTCAATAAACCTTTCGCATCATAGGGCGTCGCCGGAGCAACCACTTTCAGCCCCGGAACATGGCAAAACCACGCTTCTAAACTTTGCGAATGCTGGGCGGCCAGCTGATGAGCGGCGCTACCCGGACCGCGGATCACCATGGGAACCGATAACTGGCCTCCGGACATATAGCGAACTTTCGCGGCATTATTGACGATTTGGTCAAGAGCAAGAATGCCGAAATTAAAGGTCATCAATTCGACAATGGGACGCAATCCCGCCATGGCCGCACCAATGGCCAACCCGGTGAACCCGGCTTCCGTAATTGGAGTATCCAACACCCGTTCGGCGCCAAATTCCTCCACAAACCCTTTGCTGACTTTAAACGCCCCTTGGTAATACCCGACTTCTTCCCCGATTAAAAAGACGCGAGGATCCCGTTGCATCTCCTCACGCATCGCCTGGTTCAGCGCTTCCCTATAGGTAATCAACATCGTTCGTCATCAATCAAGAAATTATTGATACTCGTGTTTCATAGATGAAGAAGATCACAGCCCGATACCTTTGGCATATTCTTTGTAGGGCAATAACCCTCACTCGACAGAGACATCCTCATGGAGAGAGCTGGGATCAGGAAACGGGCTTTCATCGGCAAACTTCACACACTCAGTCACCGTTTCAATCACATCTCTTTCCAACTGCTTAAAGTCGGCTTCCGTGCCCAGGCCCTCCTGGAGAATCTTCGTCTTTAAGAGGATCAACGGATCCTGCTTGCGTGCCTCTCCAACTTCCTCCTTCGTTCGATAATGGCCATGGGCGGGATCGGACATGGAATGGCCCATAAATCGATAGGTCGCCGCCTCAATAAAAAATGGTTGAGGATCCTCTCGCATCCTGTTCACGACACGCGTGACCAACTCCTTCACCGCCAGCACATCCATCCCATTCACTTGTTCAGCTTCAATACCATGCGCTTTGGCCCGTTCAGCAATATCTTTATACAGCAGCATCTCGCGTTCAACCGGCGTGCCCATCCCGTACCGGTTGTTTTCGCAAACAAAAATGACCGGCAAATTCCACAGCGCGGCCAGATTGAAGGCTTCATGGGTATGGCCGCTGGGAACCGCACCATCTCCAAAAAAGCAAAGGACCACCCGGTCTTCCTTGCGATACCGTGAGGCAAACGCCAGCCCGACAGCAAGCGGCAAATGCCCACCGACAATGGCATACCCGCCCATGAAATTGCGCTCGACGTCGATGAGATGCATCGAGCCACCTTTGCCCTTGCATAACCCAGTGGCTTTTCCAAACAATTCAGCCATCACCTTTTTGGGATCCGAACCCTTGGCCAGACAATGTCCGTGATCGCGATAGGCGGCAATCGCATAATCATCGGGACGAATGGCATGCATACATCCCACGGCGACCGCTTCCTGACCGATGTATAAATGAAGAAAGCCGGCGATTTTGGCTAATGCATACATCTCGGCCGACTTCTCCTCAAACCGTCGGATGAGGAGCATGTCCCGATACAGTGTCAGAAAATCGTTCATGTTCGTATTATGTTCGGATGGACTCTAAAACGTTCAGGAGATAAATGCCCTGATTGATCAACGTTGCGTATCTCAATTCCCCCTTACGCTCTGTCTCTGAAGTGTGAGAAGAACTGTAGCAAGAGATCGCATGCTGATACAATTTCCAAGACTTTTCCCGCATCACTCTTGCTGAACCATCCGGCCTTCGTACGGAGCGGTCGCGTCCTGGGGAACACAGGAAAGTAATGCACTGGATGGTATGGGAAACGATATTAATAGATGGACAATATTGTCGGCTAAACTTTCCCGATCGTTTATCTATTAGAAACGACCTCCACCTTTTCTTATCACATTCTTATCACACAAAAAAGACCAGCTGCGAATTAGTTCCACAGCCAGCCTTCTGTATGTTCCAGGTAGGAAAAAGAAATGAGGATTACTCTTTTGCGGGTTTCTTTTTCGCTTTACCCGTCTTCGCTTTTCCCGACTTCTCTTTCCCCTGGGCCTCGATTTTAGCAGGCATGTCTTTGGCTTTGGCGTCGGTTGACATCCCTTCGCCTTTTCCCTTCATGTCCCCCATCGCCTCATGGGACTTTTTCGTGCCTTCTTCTTTCATCGTTCCGGCCTTGTCTTTCGTTTCGTCTCCCATCCCAGCCGCAAACGATACCGAACTGATTCCACACAGAAACACGACAGCCACACACGCTAGCATTACACGCTTCATAGAACTACCTCCTTGTAAAAACACACAGGTTGAATTGTTAAATGCACGGGGGAAGGAATTCACTCTGCTCCTTATTTCGAGAACTGTCAACTACATCTACATTTCTTCATGTTTTCAATTTTCGGCTTCAACCCTATTGGGTTGTATCTCCCGCCAATGCCTACGCTCCCCCCTCTGTGAAAATCAAAAAAAAGCGGCCGGCAAATGGAAGTACCATCTGCCGGCCGCTCACACACAACACAAACTGTTCAAGCATCCTTTTTACAAAGAAAGTGGCTTGAGGGAACAGGTTGTTATTTGCCTACATTGTCTATAGTCTCATCCACTTTTTCCTTGGCCCCTTCTTTGGCCTTCTCCATCATGCCACCGTCCTCCTCTTTCGTGGCGCCCTGGGCTTCAATCGCTTGCTCCTTTTCAGTACCCTTCATCTCCATACCTTCATGAGCTTGAGCTTCACTTGAAGCCTCTTTCGCTTCTTCCGCTTTACCTTTCAAGGTATCCATCATTCCAGCGGAGGACACTCCGACTAAACCCACCACAAACAACACGGAAAGGACTGCGGATAGTACCTGTTTCATAAAAAACCTCCTTAAGGAAGAACGTGAATGAGGGGGAAAATATGAGGGGGAATAAATACTCTGCACCTTTTCTCAAACTGAAGTCAATCAGCACCTCTACGAAAAACGTCTATCGACGACTCCGATGCCCACCCCCATGCCGACGACCATAATACCCCAAAGAAGAACGGGGAAAACCCCAGTAGGAACCCCAATAACTCCCCCAGTAGGGATACGGACCCCAATAGGGGCGATACCCATACGCGTTTGGTGGAATCATCGGCCACACTTTCACCCCCTGAATAGCCAGAATAGGATACACGCGTTCTTCGGCATCTACTTGGACAGAGACTTGCCCGGTGACTTCACCAATAATGGTCAAGCGAGTGCCTTTGGGTAGCGTGGCCGGATCGAGAAAGGCCTGCTGCGTGGCAATGAAACGGCCTTTGGACTTGGTCCGGTTCCATTTTGGAACAGAGTCGCTGTCTAAAGGGATCTGAAGCACCATGACTTCTGTCCGGTCCACTAGACGTTTCGCCGATAGCACCACCCCACCCACTTTCAGAATCTCTCCGATATGCCCGGAGGGATCTTGAACCACTTGAGAAAACGACACTCCGATCGTCACCTGTGCCTCCAGGTTTGGCGCAAAAGGAGATGACGAAAAGGCCGCGCATCCGCTCAGCCCGAACAGCAGGACCATCAGGTAAATACACCGCATCACGATCTTCATTGATTTCCCTTTCACTCTGTGATCATATTATACGCCATCTCCTTTACCTGTTGGGAATGACAAATGGGAGGGGCTCATGTACTGCCGGATGTTGAGTGTTCAGAATCATGCAGTCTGTTCAGGATCCGAATGGAAAAGGAAGTTATCAGACTTTTTCAGGCGCATTCTTCATTCACACAGAATCAAAGAAACTTATTCATCCCGACCACAAATCTTGATAAGCCCATGACCCGTCGATTCTTTGGCTTGTGATTTCAATTGTTCCAGGGTACATTCCACTCATCAGGTGTCCAAACAAACCCCTTTCCATACAAACAAAAGGAGCCCATGATGGCTATAAAAAAAGTTGCGAAGAGCACGGCAAAACAAGCATCTAAGAAGGTGTCTCAAATCAAATCGGCGGCAAAGAAAAAGACAACGGCCGTGACCAAGCGAGCCAAGACCGTCTCCAAAACCGGACTGAAGAAAGCCGAGGGCGCAACCAAACGGGCAAAAAGTGCAATTTCACAAGCCAAGAAAACTGCCACCAAGCAATCCGCCAACGTGTCTTCGCGGGCGAAGAAAACCGTGAGTCAATTAAAAAAGAAAGGGGCAAAGACAGTTGTCTCGGTCACGAAAGCCGTCCAAAAGAAAACGGGAAAAGCTAAAAGCACGGTTCGTACAGCAGCAAAGCGAGCCGAGAAGACGGTAGGGAAAAACGTGGGAAAAGCCATAAAAACCGTGGAACAATTAGTTCAACAAGCCCAGGAGATCGGCAAATCGCTATTGGGCTGACAAAGATTTGCCCCTCAAATACTCGAATGAGTGGAATCAATGACCGTCGGTATCACACGCACTCGTAGGTATCGGGTACCTGATCAGTATGTTGGTATTGCTTGTCGGGTGAGGCAAAGACCCGCCCATTTTTCGTGACACCCGCTGGTTGCCAGAAAAGATCAACCCCTTTCCTTCGTCATTCCCGCAAATGGTTAGCGAGGATCACTCCGAAATGAAGATCAGATGGATTCGCGATAACTAATGTCGGGAATAACGGCGATGGAGATGGATGCCCGATACATGTCATCCTGAGTGAAACGAAGGATCTGGCTGAGCCGTGACATCGTCAACCTGGGCACAGATCCTTCGCCGCTGGCTCAGGATGACAGTTTGAGTGAGGTGACTGCATCCCTGCCAATCGTCGGCAGGTATCCAACCAAAAAAGTCCAGGATAGATTCCTGATAACCAATGTCGGGAATAACAAACGCGGATGGATTTCCGATGACGACTGTCGCGAATGACCAGCACGGATAGATTCCCGCCGGAGGGACGCGGGAATAACCGACGACGGGATGAACCCTCTCATTCGAGGGAATAAGGGAAAATCGCGTCTGACGCTATTGGGGAGGGCAACGGTCTTGAAACGTCAGTTCCGCGATAGCGGATTTATCCAACTCGCCTTTACCTAACCTCACTAATCGCAGATATTGCTCCAACGTTGATTTGGCCAGAGGCAGGGTCAGACCCACTGAGTCGGCCAGCGCACAGGCGATGCCGGAATCTTTCGCCGCATGGGCTGCTGAAAAATAGCATTCGTGGTCACGATGCTGCATATCGGCTCCATCGGTTTCCAACACTCGTGACGCCGCCCCGGTTTGGCTGAACACTTCGCGTAACATCGTCAGATCCAGTCCCAACGCCGCGCCAAGGCCCAAGCCCTCTGCCAACCCCGCCGTATTGATATTCATCACCATATTGACCAAGGCCTTCACCTTGGCTGCCTGACCGGCCGGTCCAATGTATCGCAGATTGGCACTCAGTAATTCTAAGAGAGGTTTGGCCCGGTCGAAGACCTCCGGCTTTCCCCCACACATCAGATACAAGGTCCCGGCGCGAGCCTGAGGGATACTACTGGCCATGCAGACTTCAAGAACGTGGCCCCCCTGCTGTTCAACAAGGGATTCGATTTCAAGGTGAACCTCCGGGGACACCGTCGCACAATTCATAAACACCCGGTCCTTGGCTTGTCCCAACAGGCTATCAGCATTGTCCTCGGCAAAGAGACTGCGCATCGCCGCATCATCGGTCACGACCGTAAACACCGTCTTCGAGACGCTTGCCACCTGTGCCGGGGTGGAGGCGACTTCACAGCCCAATTCCTGAGCGACGGCTTTGGCCTGATCGATCTCCACATCGTAGATGGCGACCACCGGATGGCCCACGTCCTTGAGCCGGCGGGCCATGTTGGCTCCCATACGCCCGACTCCGACAAATCCGATCCGGTTGTCCTTCCCGTTCCTCATCCGTTTGCCTCCTTATTTCATTGGGGGGTCTACGCAGGGGCTTACTCTACCATAGAGAAATGAGGAGACAACCCCTGACATCCACGATCGAATGTCTCACAACATAATTCTGCAAAAGATTGATCTTTGGTTGAGGATCTTCTCCGCTGTAACCAGGGAAAACCTGACACCAATTTAGCGTTTTTTCATGGTACACTAGCCTCACAATCATCCTATGATTCTTGACCACCCGGCACATCATTTCCATGCTCCATGAAACCATCGGCGCAGTCTTGCACATCCCACACCGACATCTGATCTGTCCCTCATAAGAAAACCACTGCGATGTCGAACCCCAAACGCTCTCCTCTGACAATCGAAGAAGAACGCTTAGAGGAAGCGCGGAAACGAACAGTTCATTGGAAACGATGGGGACCCTATTTGAGTGAACGCCAATGGGGCACGGTGCGAGAGGATTACAGTCCAAATGGCACAGCCTGGGACTATTTCCCTCACGATCATGCACGGTCCCGCGCCTATCGTTGGGGCGAGGATGGGATTGGTGGCATGTGCGACCGCCACCAATTGATCTGCTTTGCGTTGACGCTCTGGAACGGAAAAGATCCGATTTTGAAAGAACGTTTTTTTGGATTGACCGGGAACGAAGGCAACCATGGCGAAGATGTGAAGGAATATTACTTTTATCTGGATTCGACGCCGACCCATTCGTACATGAAGTTCCTCTATAAATATCCTCAGCTGGAGTACCCCTATCAGCACCTGAAGGAAGAAAATCAGCGCCGAGGCAAACGCGATTGGGAATATGAACTCTTGGATACCGGCATCTTTCAAGACAATCGGTATTTCGACGTCGAGATTGAATACGCCAAGGCCACCCACGAGGATATCCTCATTCAGATCACCGCGCACAACCGTGGACCCGATGTGGCAGCACTCCACCTGTTGCCGACCATCTGGTTTCGCAATACCTGGTCCTGGGCTCCACATGGCTATCGTCCGACACTCCAGCGTGAAGACGATCTCGGAGACGCCCGCGTGATCCATGTTCAGCATGAGCAATACGGATCACGGTGGCTCCTCTGCGAAGCCGCCCCCACCTTGTTGTTCACAGAGAACGAGACGAATACCCAACGCCTGTGGGGAAAGCCGAATGCCACGCCCTATGTCAAAGACAGCTTTCACGACTACATCGTGTCCGGCAAATCCAACACGACCAATCCTCAAGAGGTGGGGACGAAAGCAGCGGCACATTATCCGGCCATGGTGCCCCCCGGCCAACAGGTGACCTACCGGTTACGACTCACCGATCTGCCGCCGACGGAAGGCATGGTGGGCGAAGAATTTCAGACGGTGTTTGCGGCCAGACGCCAGGAAGCCGATGAGTTCTATGCCAAACGGGCCCCCGACGATTTATCAAAGGAAGCCCATCAGGTCCAGCGGCAAGCCTTTGCCGGCCTATTATGGAGTAAACAATATTATCATTTTGATGTCCGGGCCTGGATGCAAGGCGATCCCAACGGCCCGCGCCCACCCAAGGAACGCCGACACGGCCGCAACCGCGATTGGGAGCATCTCTTTAATGATGACGTGATTTCTATGCCGGATAAATGGGAATACCCGTGGTTCGCGGCATGGGACCTGGCCTTTCATTGTGTCCCCCTAGCCTTGATCGACCCGGATTTCGCCAAAGACCAACTCCGCCTGCTGGTCCGTGAATGGTACATGCATCCCAACGGACAGATACCTGCCTATGAATGGGCATTCGGCGACGTGAATCCGCCTGTTCACGCCTGGGCGGCCTGGCGGGTCTATAAAATCGAAAAACGCGTCCGGGGCAGAGCCGACCGGATCTGGCTGGCCAAAATTTTCCATAAACTCCTCCTGAACTTCACCTGGTGGGTGAACCGCAAAGATGCCGAAGGACGGAACATTTTCCAAGGCGGCTTTCTCGGGTTGGATAATATCGGCCTGTTCGACCGGTCCGCACCACTCCCCACAGGCGGATACATCGATCAATCCGACGGCACCAGTTGGATGGGCATGTATTGTCTCAACATGCTGGCCATCGCGCTGGAACTCGCCCGCCACGACCCGGCCTATGGAGATGTCGCGAGTAAATTCTTCGAACACTTCGTATATATCTCGCATGCGATGAATCATCGTGGAGAAAATAACGAGGGGATTCCGTTGTGGGACGAAGCCGACGGGTTTTACTACGATGTCCTGCATTTTCCCAATGGTCACCATGAACAGATGAAAGTCCGGTCCATGGTGGGCTTGATCCCGTTATTCGGGGTCGAGATACTGGAGCCCGATATCGTCGATGCCCTCCCCGGCTTCAAGCGCCGGATGTTGTGGTTCATCGAAAACCGTCCGGAATTCCGTCGCCATGTGTGCAGCACCACGCTGCCGGACGGCTCTGTCCGACGGCTGCTCTCCATCGTCGACCAAGAACAACTGCCCCGCGTGTTGCGGTTCATGTTGGATGAAGAAGAATTCCTGTCCCCGCATGGCATTCGTGCGCTCTCCAAGTACCACGAACAACATCCCTATACCCTCAAGGTCAACGGGAACACCCATCGGGTGGATTATGAACCGGCAGAATCCAGAACCGGCTTATTCGGCGGAAACTCCAATTGGCGCGGACCAATTTGGTTTCCGGTCAATTTCCTGCTCATCGAATCGTTACAAAAATTCCATCATTTCTTCGGGGATCATCTGACGGTGGAATGCCCGACCGGATCAGGATCGCAACAGACACTGTGGCAAGTCGCGGCAGAAATTTCCCGACGTCTCAATCACATCTTTCTTCGTGACGACACCGGAAAACGTCCCGTGTATGGCAATCTCGAAAAATTCCAACATGACCCACATTGGCTTGATCTCATTCAATTCCACGAATACTTCCACGGTGATAATGGGGCCGGTCTTGGCGCCAGCCATCAAACCGGTTGGACCGGACTTGTCGCGAAACTGTTAGAACAATCAGGAGAATAAGACCATGGCATCCACCACGAAACAAAACCTCCGCAGTCCGACCCCGCCCAAGCACACCCCGGTTTGGCCCCAGGTAGTGGATTTCGGAAGGGAGATCTGCGGGGATCTGAGCATGGCTGAACGGCGAGAATGGCTGGTCACCAACGGCATCGGAGGATTCGCCTCCGGCACCATGGCCGGCTCTCTCACCCGACGCTACCACGGGTTGCTTATCGCCGCACTCAAGCGGCCACTGGGACGGACCTTACTCGTCAGCAAACTGGAAGAAACCGTGGAGTACCAGAGCCAGATCGTGCAACTCTCCACCAATCATTGGCATGGCGGCACCGTCGCGCCAACGGGTGTGCTCTTCTTAGAACGCTTTCGTTTGGAAGGCACCACACCGGTCTGGACGTTTGCCATCGCGGATGCACAATTGGAAAAACGGATTTGGATGGAGCCGGGAGAAAACACCACCTATGTCGCCTACTCCTTCGTTCGGGGATCGCTCCCGATTCGTCTCCATCTGCGAGCCTTCATCAATCACCGGGACTATCATGGGACCACGCTGGAAACCCTTCCAGCATTTACCACGACTTCCCTCACGCATGGATTGCAGATTCTCCCCACAGGAGGCTTGCCGTTCCTCCTGTCCGCCTCGGGAGGTTCGGTTGAAGCCGTCAAAAATTGGTACCAGAATTACGATCTCCCTCTGGAACGGGAGCGGGGTCTTTCCGATCGTGAGCATCATCTGCACATCGGCACATGGGTGATTGATTTACAACCCACCGACGAGATCACCTGGATGGCCAGCACCCATCTTGAACGTCCCCTACCGACCACCGCCAACATCGAATCACGACGAAATAATGAACAAGCCTTGCTACGGCCAATGGGAACCACCAACACCCCCACACCCCCTCTGCCGCCATGGATTCAACAGCTCACGCTGGCCGCCGATCAATTCATCGCCGCTCGTCCGCTGTCATCAGGCGAGACCGGCCATACCATCATCGCCGGCTATCACTGGTTTGGCGATTGGGGCCGAGACACGATGATCAGCCTGCCAGGCCTCACCCTGACCACCAAACGTTTTGACATCGCACGCAGTATCCTGGCGACCTTTGCACACTATGCCGATCAAGGCATGGTACCCAATCGGTTCCCCGATGTCGGCAAAGAACCGGAGTACAACACCGTCGATGCCACGCTCTGGTATGTCGAGGCCGTCCGCCAATATATTGAAGCCACCGGCGACCAGGCCTTTCTCAAAACGGTCTTCCCGGTTCTGCTAGACATGTTGACCTGGTACCGCAACGGCACACGATATGGAATCGGCATGGACCCCGCTGATCAGTTACTTCATGCCGGAGAAACGGGAGTGCAACTCACCTGGATGGATGCCAAAGTAGGAGACTGGGTCGTGACCCCACGCATAGGCAAACCGGTTGAGATCAATGCGCTCTGGTATCAAGCCTGGCTCACGCTGGGACAGTTGGCCAAAACCTTGAACAAGCCCCATGAAGAATTTCTGCAGCTTGCCAACGCCATCAAACTATCCTTCCAACGGTTTTGGCACAAACCCCTCAACCGATGCTATGACGTGCTGGACGGCCCGCATGGCCATGATCCGGCCCCACGCCCCAATCAACTGTTCGCCGTCTCGTTGCCACACAGCCCGCTGACAGAGAAGCAGCAACAAGCCGTCGTGGACTATTGCGCCCAACAGCTTTATACCTCCCACGGGTTACGTAGCCTGGGACCGGAAGATCCCCAATATCAGGGAAAATATGACGGAGTTATCCGAAAACGGGATGGCGCCTATCATCAAGGCACCGTCTGGGGCTGGTTACTCGGCCCCTTCGCGCTGGCACACCATCGGGTGTACGGCAATCCCCAAGCGGCCCTGTCATATCTTGAACCGATAGCCCACCATCTCAATGATTACGGATTAGGAACCCTGGGAGAAATCTTTGAAGGACAACCGCCGCACGCTCCATGCGGATGCATCGCCCAAGCCTGGACCGTCGCCGAAGTCCTCCGCGCCTGGCATATCATTCAGGCCTCGGCCACCAAGAAACCAACATAAAAACACACGCCCAAAAAATAAGGTGATCGTGTCTCCATTTAGACTTGTCATTCTGAGCCATAGGCGAAGAATCTGTGCCCAGCCTAACGACCTCTCGCCCCACCAAGATCCTCATCCTCCCATGAGGCATTCTTCCCAAGAGTTGTCATTCTGAGACCACCGGAGGCTTGTCCCTTCGGTCATTCCCCCCTCGATTTGTCATTCTGAGGCCCCTTCGACCGGGCTCAGGGCAGGCCTGCCGAAGAATCTGTGCCCAGCCCGAAGATGTCAGAGCACTGTTCAACGCCCTCCTCCGCATCCCTCAGACAGTCCCCCACCCAACATGTCATCCTGAGCCACTCCCCAACTTGTCATTCTGAGGCCACGCCGAAGAATCTGTGCCCAGCCTGAAGATGCCCTCGTATTCCAGAACATCTTCTTTTCCTGGATCCCTCACTAAAAAATTCCCCCTCCGTCATCCCCGACATTTGTTATCGGGGATCCATCGTTCGGCCTTATCATTCCTGCATGCTACTAGCAGGAATCTCTCAACCAAACATCCCCCGAATCCATCTGTACTTTAATGGAGGGGTTGGCTATTCTTGCCAAAGAGCAAACCGAACCGTCCAGATAGATCTTCAAGGTGCAACAAACCAGACCAGAAAAAGAAAGTCATGGGACAAAGCTAAACGTTGAAACCATGTCTTGGCCTTCAGGCGAGGCCCTGCATACGGACAAACGCCGGCAAGATAGCGCTCCACCAACAGGCGGCCCCAACTATGCCGGGATAGCGCTCTTCCTCCCGACCCGATCGCCCGACCAACCACAGTCATCCGGGAACCATCGAACAAAAGGCAACTAATACATGGCCCTCAAGAAATCCGAACTCTACTCCTCCCTCTGGCAAAGCTGCGACGAACTGCGTGGCGGCATGGATGCCAGCCAATACAAGGATTACGTCCTCGTCCTCCTCTTCATCAAATACGTCAGCGACAAATACGCCGGCATCCCCTATGCCCCCATCGCCATCCCCGAAGGCGCATCCTTCAAGGACATGGTCGCGCTCAAGGGCAAGCCCGACATCGGCGACCAGATCAACAAAAAGATCATCGCCCCGCTGGCCAATGCCAACAAACTGTCCGACATGCCGGACTTCAATAGCGCGGAAAAACTCGGCAGCGGCAAGGAGATGGTGGAGCGGCTCACCAACCTCATCGCCATCTTCGAGAACAAGGCCCTCGATTTCTCGAAAAACCGCGCCGAGGGTGACGACATTCTTGGGGATGCCTATGAATACCTCATGCGCCACTTCGCCACGCAGAGTGGCAAGAGCAAGGGGCAGTTCTACACGCCCGCTGAAGTCAGCCGCATCATCGCGCAGATCATCGGCATCCATGAGGCCAAGACGACCAGCGCCACCACCGTCTATGACCCCACCTGCGGTTCAGGCTCCCTGCTCCTAAAGGTGGGCGACGAGGCCGGCACGACCGTCACGCTCTACGGACAGGAAAAAGACGCCGCCACTAGCGGCCTCGCCCGGATGAACATGATCCTGCACAACAACCCCACCGCGCTCATCGTGCAAGGCAACACATTGGCCGATCCCAAGTTCATGGACGGCGACACCCTCAAGACCTTCGACTATGTCATCGCCAATCCGCCGTTTTCCGACAAACGCTGGAGCACCGGCATCGACCCGCTCAACGATCCCTTCGAGCGCTTCCAGCCCTTCGGCACACCACCCGGCAAGCAGGGCGACTATGCCTACCTCCTACATATCGTCCGCTCGCTCAAGAGCACCGGCAAGGGCGCATGCATTCTGCCGCATGGCGTCCTGTTCCGGGGAAATGCCGAGGCTGATATTCGCCGAAACCTCATTCGCAAGGGCTACCTCAAGGGCATCATCGGCCTGCCCGCCAACCTCTTCTTCGGCACCGGCATCCCCGCCTGCATCGTCGTCGCCGACAAACAGGACGCCCATACCCGCAAGGGCGTCTTCATGATCGATGCCAGCACAGGCTTCATGAAGGACGGACCAAAAAACCGCCTTCGCTCCCAAGACATCCACAAGATCGTGGATGTCTTCAACAAGCGCCTCGAGGTCCCCAAATACGCCCGCATGGTCTCCTTCGAGGAAATTGAAAAGAACGAGTTCAACCTCAACCTCCCGCGCTACATTGATAGCCAAGAGCCGGAAGACCTCCAGGACATCGAAGGCCACCTGAACGGCGGCATCCCCAACCGCGACATCGAGGCAATGGAAAAGTATTGGTCCATCTGCCTCAACCTCAAAGCCGCCCTCTTCCAACCCCTCCGCCCCAATTATTCTCAATTATCCATTCTCCCTTCTCAATTGAAGTCCACGATTTATGAGCACCCGGAGTTCGCCACCTTCATCACCGGCATGAACGCCCACTTCGCCACCTGGCGGCAGAAGAGCGCCAAGACGCTGAAGGCGTTACAGGCCGG
>Ga0224497_10000315_pt1 | contig 35692 bp, 31 predicted proteins | sample SF_Jul11_sed_USG_4_FD_167970 | JGI IMG/M metagenome (GOLD analysis project Ga0224497, IMG submission 167970) | Sediment microbial communities from San Francisco Bay, California, United States - SF_Jul11_sed_USGS_13 | ecosystem: Environmental > Aquatic > Marine > Sediment | place: USA...
AATTGTTTCGGTAGCGGAGGCTGGCATTGGGCAAAACAAACCACTTACCCCGCATACGAAAAAGGCAAAAACCAGGAACGGAACAAAGCGTCTTAGTGTTAATTGAAATTTACGGTTCACTTGAAGAATTGGGAAACGTAACATCCCTTCGTTACTATTCATTAATCTAATAATACTTTCATACGAAATGTAAAGCAAACTTGATACCACGCTCTTGAATATTAAATATTTCAAAGTGTTAGAAATATTCTCTTCCTCGAAGGAAGAAGGAGTCTATTCAAACTGGGGAAATTTGCCCATTCCCCAAAAAGGTCTGGCCGCTTGAGGAAACCCTCGGTCTGGTTGACATGCCTGCTGAATCGGAGACACGGTGTGATTCCAAATGAACAGAACACACAACAATCCCCAGTCTTGGGCCGAAGAGGGGGTGTCCCTTCTATTAATTCATCTGCCTTGAAATACTTGAAAGTTTTCCCCTGCCCCATCACCCTTTCAAAGTAAGAAGACCACTGCCTGCCCGCCAACTTTGTTATCCTTGATAATTTAGAAAATTTTTATCCTAAAAAGAAGATGATTTAGTTTCAAGCCTTTCGAATTATGAGAGAAGGGAAATCTACTGCCGGTTTAACTCCCAGTTCGGTCTCGGTTTTTACTCCTGGTTCCAGATCTATCTCAATCGTACTCCATCAAAATCAAAAACTATCAACGTCTTGTGTTCATAAGTTGCTTGTGGCACTCTATCTCTTTTAATCATTCTGTATCGTACTTTGGTTTTGTGGGATTCTGGTTCTGACTGTGGGGGCTTGAATCCTTTTTCTCTTCCTTCCTTAGTTTCCTTAGTTTTAGACAAAAAATAGTTTAATTTTAATAGAAATTGAACCGGGATAAGTTCCGAATCCTATCCGGTTGGGTAGGGTGGAAGAAATAAATAAGGAAAATTTCCCGCGTTCTCTTTAATGTGTTTTTTCTCTTTCCTTATATTATGATAGGCTCAATTACTGAGTGGGTATTGCCGATCAGGGGAGGTAGGGGAATTTGGGTGAAAGACATGCATAAGACATTACTTCGCGTATGGTTGGTTCTTTGGGTCGTTACCCTACCCCTGGTTCATATCCATCCAGAAGCTGATCATGCTCATGGCATTTCGGATCATGTGCATGGGGGCACTTACCATTCGATTCTCGTCAATACCCCTGTTCATGCTCACCAAGGATTTGAACAAGAAGAGCACCATCATGATGGGTTCTTTTCTCCGGAAAATCATCATCGTTCCAAGGAGAATTCTTCGCATCCTTTTCATGGGTTTGAAGAAACTTCCTATGGATTTTCTGTTATTAAACCAACGCTCGATCCTGATTCGGACAAATCTGAAATTTCTCATGGGCTAGTTGTTGAGGTCGTCAGTTCTTCAGCTTATGCCAGTGGACGTTCAAAAAGTCCTAACTTTTTAAAGCATCAACATTTCTCAACTCTTCCTCATAACCTTTCCCCTCGCGCTCCGCCCGTTCTATTCATCTAAGGCCAACGTGTTCCTGAATTCTCTGGCTTTTGGTCAGGGCGCGTGAACATTTAAATCCATTCACTAAAAATCTCTATTTGTCATTCCCGACATTATTAATCGGGAATCCATCGTATAGCTTGGAGGATGGATACTCGCCTGCAACTGCGGGTATGACGGAAGTGGGATGAATGCCCGCTACAGACTGCGGGTATGACTGAAGGGAGATGGATACCCGCTTACGACTGCAGGTATGACGGAAAGAGTGAAAATGGTGGAGTCTTAACCAGTTATATGTGAGTGTTGTCCACAGAATTGTGAAGAGGTGTGTTGTGATCATATATGTAATCCTTCTCCTTCCATTGCTTCTGGTTCAGGCATGCTCTGATCCTCCGGAACCCGTTCATGAAGTTCCATCAGAAACCGCGGAGATATCTAAGGCCTCCAGCCCTTCAGCCCTTCACCTCACGGATTCTGCACAGGAACGGATCAAGACAGAATTGGTTCAAGCGCGAGTGCTTTCTCAAGTGATTACTGCTCCTGGTGGAGTGTCGTTGGATTTGGCGAAAGTGGCAAAGGTCTCTTCTCGAATCGAAGGACAGGTTGAAGAGGTGTTTGGGCATTTAGGGGATCGTGTGAAGGCTGGTGATCCGTTACTCGCCATTGGGAGTCTGAAATTAGATGAATTGGTGCAGGAGTTTTTAGTGTCAAAAGTTCAGGTAGATCTTCGACATGCGAATTTCAAACGCACAAAAAAACTTCATGCTGAACAGATCGTCTCTGAACGGCGTTTAATGGAAGATCAAGCCCAGTATTTGGAGTCCAAGGCCATCAATCAGCATGTCACAGAAAAACTTCAGAACATGGGGTTGTTAGAAAAAGAGTTAAATGAACTCCTGCACAGCCATACCATGGAAGGCCACCGCTATATTATTAAGGCTCCTTTGGCGGGAATCATTTCGGAGCAAACCGTGGTTCTTGGGCAGGGTGTCAGTACGGGCGATCACCTCTTTGAGGTGGTTGATACTCGGAAAGTCTGGGTCTTTGCCAATCTTCCTATTGAACAAGCCCAACGTTTTAAGAAAGGTGACCGTGGGACTATTTTGGCCAAAGGTCGTGAACCGATTGAAGCACTTTTGGCTTATATCGCACCCGTCGCGGATAAAGCGACGATGACCATCCAGATTCGGTTCGATGTCGATAATCGGCAGGGTTTATTGAAACCTAATGAATACGTTGAAGTTCGTTTGAAGGAAGGTGAGTCATCCATTCTGGCTATCCCTGTGACTGCGCCAACATTAGTCGAAGGGGTTCGGGGTGTCTTTGTGAAAGATCACAATGGTTATAGATTTACCCCTGTGACGCTTGGCCAGGAAAGTGATGGATGGGTCGAGGTGCTTGAAGGTCTCACGACCGGCAATGAAGTCGTCATTGAAGGTGTATTTGATTTGAAAAATTCGCTCCTTAAAGATTCCATCGCAGGAGATTGACTGATAACCCATGGAACGACTGCTCACCCTCTCTCTTCGTTATCGATTCTTTACCCTCGTGACTCTTGTTTTGGTTATAGGAGCGGGTTTGTACTCGCTAGGGGAATTGCCTATAGATGCCGTGCCTGATCTCACGCCAGTCCAAGTCCAAATTCTGACTCGCGCTCCGGCATTAGGCCCGGTCGAGGTCGAGCAATTCGTCACCTTTCCCATAGAGACAAACTTGAGCGGACTGCCTGGCCTCAAGGAACTTCGCTCGATTTCTCAATATGGCATTTCAGTCGTGACGGCCATTTTTGAGGATGGCTTAGATCTGTACTTTGTCCGTCAACTTGTGAATGAACGATTGGCCGTGGCGGTGGAACAGATTCCCTCAGAATATGCTAGGCCCATGATGGGGCCGCTCACCACGGGGCTTGGAGAAGTGTATCAATTTACCCTCAGCGGGGGGGGGTATAGCCCTATGGAGTTACGCACGCTGTTGGAATGGGATATTGGGCGTCGCCTTCGTGCCGTCCCCGGCGTGGTCGAAGTGAATATTTGGGGAGGGCGAGAAAAGCAATATCAAGTGATGGTAGATCCCCAAAGACTGTTGGCAATGAAGCTTTCTCTTAAAGATGTTTTTAACGCCTTAGAACAAAACAATGCGCTGGCTGGTGGTGGGTATATTGTGCACGAACGAGAACAATTCCTTATTCGCGGCGAAGCTATGGCCAAAGGGGTAACGGATCTTGGGGAAATTCTCGTGACGCATGCCCCTGGCGGGATTCCCATTTTTATAAAAGATGTCGCCGTCGTGCAAGAAGGCGCAAACCTTAGAATTGGTGCAGCCACCAGGATGGGTGAGGGGGAAACCGTCATTGGTATGGTACAGATGTTGGCGGGCGGAAATGCCCAACTCCTACTCAAAAAAATTCAAACCCGTGTGCAAGAAATTCAAGCCACATTGCCAGCTGGGGTGGTTATCGAACCTTATTATGATCGTTCAATTTTTGTTTCCCAGGTGATTCGCACCGTTCAAAGCAACTTATGGGAAGGCGGGCTGCTGGTTATTGCTGTCTTATTTTTATTCTTAGGGAATTTTCGCTCAGGACTGATTGTTGCGGCCGCTATTCCCATCTCTATGCTGATTGCCTTTACCGGTATGCTCAAGGCTGGCATTTCCGGAAACCTGATGAGTCTAGGTGCTATCGACTTTGGCTTGCTGGTGGATGGATCCGTTGTGATGATTGATAACATTCTTCGGAAATTGAACCATCTCAAAGATCGTTCGGTTGGGGCCAGAGCTAAGGCTATCCACGATGCGGCCAAAGAAGTGTTGCGTCCCATCACCTTTGCGATGGGCATTATTATCGTGGTGTATCTTCCGATATTGACTCTCACGGGCGTTGAAGGAAAAATGTTTCGCCCTATGGCATTCACCGTTATTTTTGCTCTGGTTGGTTCACTGGTCTTTGCGGTGGCCGCCGTGCCAACCTTGGCATTTTGGTTTGCCAAAATCCAACCTCATCCAGATGGTACCTGGTTGACTCGAACACTCCGTTCAATTTATGAACCCTGCCTGCGATTCTCTATGAACAAACCCCTATTAGCCGCAGGGGCAGCCATTGCCTTGTTTGTGGGTAGTCTATTCATCGGCACTTCGTTGGGGGTGGTTTTTATGCCACGTTTGGATGAAGGTGATCTTGCGATTCAAGTATGGCGTTTGCCGAGCGTGTCTCTTGATGAATCCGTGGCCACTGCCCTTCAGGTGGAAGCGAGTTTGCGAAAATTTCCAGAGGTCATCAAGGTGGTCACGAGAACAGGAAGTCCTGAAGTGGCGACCGATCCTATGGGTATCGAACTCTCGGATGTCTTCGCCATCTTAAAGCCAAAGAAAGAATGGGTGAGTGCTAAGACCAAAGACGAACTCATTGAGAAAATGCAAGAGACCATTATGGAATCGGTTCATGGGGTGGGCCTTGGATTTACCCAACCAATCGAAATGCGATTCAACGAGTTGATTGCGGGAACGCGATCTGATATTGCCGTAAAAATTTTCGGGCAGGATCTCTCAGTTCTTCGTAAACATGCCGAACAAGTTGCTTCCGCTTTACGGGGCATTCGGGGGGCGGCGGATGTCAAAGCCGAACAGGTGGCAGGGGTTCCGCGGATTCGTATTATCGTGGATCGTGACCAAATTGCTCGCTATGGCATTAATGCCGATGATGTGTTGACCTATGTGCAAACTGCTAGAGCTGGTCAACATGTGGGGACAATTTTTGAGGGCGAACGTCGTTTTGCTTTGGTCGTGCGTCTCACTGATCAATCCTCAGAAAGCCCGGAAGCCCTCAAAAATCTACTTATCCCAACGCCACATGGCGAATTGGTTCCATTGTCGCGTATTGCTCAAGTTGTGGTGGATGAAGGGCCAGCACAGATTAGTCGTGAAAATAACCATCGCCGAATCGTGGTGGAAACGAATATTCGCGGACGCGACTTGGGTGGTTTTATGAAAGAGGCTCAACAGACCATTCGTGAGCGCGTTTCACTTCCCTCTGGTTACTATTTGGAATGGGGTGGGCAATTTGAAAATCTTGAACAAGCCACTCAGCGATTATCCCTCATCGTACCGGTCACCTTACTTTTAAATATTGGTATACTCACTCTCATCTTTGGCACACTTCGGCCTGCATTTCTAATTTTTCTGAATGTTCCCTTAGCCTTATCCGGAGGAATCTTGGCCCTGTGGATGCGAGGTCTTCCACTGAGTATATCGGCCATTGTTGGTTTCATTGCGTTGTTCGGCATTGCCGTGCTGAATGGCGTGGTCTTGGTTTCACGAATCCGTACGTTGGAAGGGCGAGACCTGTCAGTTGAACAGGCGGTGACCCAAGGGGCGTTAGATCGACTTCGACCTGTGTTAATGACAGCACTCGTGGCCAGTCTTGGCTTTCTTCCCATGGCCTTGGCAACGACCATGGGAGCAGAAGTTCAGCGGCCTCTGGCTACGGTGGTCATTGGTGGGTTAGTTACCTCTACTGCCCTGACCTTGTTAGTTATTCCTGCGGTGTATCGATATTTTTGTCCGAGGAGTCCCCATGAACTCAACACGACTTCTTAATTTCTTCCGAAAATGTATTCCATCTTTATTGATCGGGTGTCTTTGTCTTTGGGTACTTCAGAACACTGAAGTTCGCGGAGATGATGGCAGAGTTCCATCATTTTCCTTACAAGAAATTATTGATTTGACTTTGCTCCACAATCCTATGATTGAATTGAGCAAAGGTTTAATTGATGAACAAACAGGGAAGGAAATGATTGCCCATGCCTACCCCAACCCTACGTTGGGTATACAAAGTGGTTATGGGCGAGTGCAGGAACCTCGAGGCCCGTCATTGATTGAACGATATTTTTCTCTGAGCCAGCCGCTGGTATGGCCGGGGACTCGTGCCGCTGGTCAACAAGCCGCGGAAGCTGGGGTTAAGGGTGCCCAATCTGGCTTCGAAGCAACCCAAAACAATGTGAAAGCCAGCGCGAAACATGACTTTTATGAATTACTTCTCGCCCAAACTTTGGCGGACTTGGCTTCGCAATTGTTGCACACGGTCAAGGACCTGGAAGGGGCCGTGAAACGGCGCGTGGAATCTGGGGAAGCTCCGCCTTTTGAAGGAGTGAAAGTGAAAGTAGAATTATTGCAAGCCCAAAAACAGGTGGAACAGACTGCGGGAAAAGTCCGAACGATTAAAGGCGCCTTGAACCAATTGACAGCCGGAAATCTTGGAGAACAATTCGCGATCCGAGGAGATTTTGAATCGAAAAACCCCCCTATGGATGAACTGTCTTTAGTAGAAACGGCTTTTCAACAGCATCCTGAGATCCAAAAGTTGCAACGATTTATTGAGAGTGCCAATGCCCATTATGCGCAGGAGCAACAGGCACGTGTGCCAAATGTCACGATTAGTGGGGCATATCAACGAGATGCTGGGCGAGAAGGGTTTGTCGGAGGGATCTCCCTTCCTTTGCCGATCTGGGATCAGCGCCAAGGTGATATTGCAAAGGCCTTAGGTCTTCGCCGTCAGGCCGAAGCCAATCTCATTCAAGCCAAAATTTCACTCAAAAGAGGAATTGCGGAACAGGTACAAATTGCGAAAACTGCGTCGGCTCAAATTAACACGTTTGAACAAGGGTTATTGAAACAAGCTAAAGAAGCTGTTCGCATTGCTCGAACAAGTTTTAAATTTGGGGAAGCCAGTTTACTTGATGTCCTCGATGGACAACGAGTGTTATGGCAGACTTTTCAGGGCTATGCCCAAGCAAGGTTTGAGTTAGCTATTGCACTTACAGAATTAGAGCGATTAGTCGGTAAGGAACTCTCGTGACATTGTACAGAGCAAGTCGGATGCGCCAGTAATTGCGGTATTAAGGACCTCCAGCACACATGTAATCTAAGACTTTATAACGTTGGCAAGCTGATCGAAAATACTGAGCCCTTACCTACCTCACTTTGTACAGCGATCGTTCCCTTATGAGCGAGAACAATTTCTTGGGCGATCGCCAAGCCTAATCCGGTCCCGCCACTTGCCCGGTCTCTCGCCAGATCAGCTCGGTAGAAACGTTCAAAGATATGAGGAAGATGCTCCTTCGGAATACCGGAACCTGTATCTTCAATGATGAGTAACACTCTATTTGTTGAAGATTCCAATGTCACGGTCACTGAGCCGTCCTGCGGCGTATGTCGAATGGCATTATCGAGTAGATTAATCACCAGTTGTTTCAGTTGTCCTACATCACCGAGGACTGGTGGAACATTTTGGAGATGGGTCCTGAAGAGACAGCCTTTTTCATCTGCAAGTATAGCTAATTCTGAAACCAATTCTTTCATCAAGGGTTCCAAGCGAATCGGCTTTAAATCGATGGGCGGATGTTTCCCAGAAAATTGGGTAAGGGTCAGCAGGGATTTAACTAATCGCGAAAGATGTTCAACTTGTCCCAAGCAGGTGGAGAGGACATCTCGGTATTCTTCCGCGGAACGCTCTCGTTGTAGTGCAACTTCCATATTTCCCTTCATGGCCGTGAGAGGAGTTCGCAACTCATGAGCGGCATCTCCTACAAATCGGCGTTGTGATTCAAAGGCACGCTGTAAACGTTCGAACATGTTATTGAAACTCTTTGCTAATTGTTGAAATTCGTCGTATGGAGCATCCAGAAATACACGAGTATCAAGAGATTGAGCTGATACTGTTGCTGCCGTTTCTCCAAGAGTTTCTATCGGGGAAAGAGCCATACGTGCTATCCAATTACTGCCAACCCATCCACATGCAAATATTCCAATGCTTACCGCTAGCAGGGTCAAGATTAACGCGTACAAGGTTTCATTCACCAGATTCAAAGAGGCATGCGTTTGGAGGATATAGGCAACCTTTCCTTGAGAAGTGATGGGAAATGAGATTCGACGGATAGGGGAACCTTGCGGATGGAGTAGGGTTTCATAGAGGATTTCGCCCTGCAATACTTGGTTTCGCCGTAGGGCATCGAGCTTCGCACTCACTTCAACCCCTTTTCCCTTCCATTGTAGGGTACCTTCTCGATTGAGAACCAAAGTATTCCGAATAGCTTCACGAATTTCATGTTCTTCCTTTTCGATGTCCGCATCATCATCTGATTCCCGTCGGGGAAATTTTTTGAAAATTTCCTCGATTTCTCCTGTTTCCTTTTTGATGTGATTGGCTTGAATTTTTGCCGTTTCGAGTAACTGTTCGTCGATATGTCGATGCAAAAGAAATGAGAGGGTGCTATAGAGGGAGGCACAAAATATGAGAAGAAGGATGGTGATAAGCGAGAGGCTAGACCACCGGATACGGGAATGAAATGACGACATTGTTTAAGAATGTTGGGATTTTAGGACATACCCTACGCCGCGAACCGTATGAATGAGAGGCTCTGAAAACTCACGATCGATTTTGGCACGAAGTGAGCGAATATGGACATCCACGATATTGGTTAGGTTGTCATATTGAATATCCCAGACATGTTCAATGATGGCGGATCGAGTCAGTACCCGGTTCTCGTTTCGCATCAGATATTCCAAGATCGCATATTCTTTGTTTGTGAGGGTTTGTTCTTGTCCTGCCCGCCAGACCTGGTGTGTGACTGGATCCAGTTCCAAATCCCTGATCTTCAGGCGAAGAGCTGTCTTGCCACTTCCTCGACGGAGCAGAGAACGAATTCTCGCCAATAGTTCAGGAAAAGCGAAGGGTTTGGTGAGGTAGTCATCGGCCCCCATATCTAACCCGGTGACTCGATCTTCAATGGCATCTTTTGCGGTTAAGAGAATGATCGGTACCGATTTTCCTTGCCGACGGAGGCGTCGGCAGATCGATATTCCGTCAAGGTTAGGCAACATGACATCTAAAATGATTAAGTCATAGGCAATGGCATTGGCCATCATAAAACCTTCTTCTCCATCTGCACTCAGGTCAACGGCATACCGTTCTTCCGTTAAGCCTTTCACTATAAATCCTGCCACGCCTGAATCGTCTTCAACTAATAGAATTCTCATGGTGACCCTTGGGAAAGAATCTAATCTTCTTGGGAAATTTTCGCAATGCTCGATTGAAAATTCTCACAATGACGTCCCTTTTCTTTTGTTGAAGGCATCTGCTCAAGACGGTCTAGAATTCTCTCGGAAAAATCCTAAAAAGACATTGCCGATAACCAGAGAACAGCCGATCAATAGCCCTCCGACGCCAATGAACGCAAATGACTCTGTTAACACATGTGAATGGGCGGCTCCTCGTCCAATGGAGGGCGCTAAAATATACATACTGAGCCAGGCTAAGGGATAGAAACTGCTCAGGCCAAGAAAAAATGAGGAGATCGTTTTCAATTTCGGCTTGAGATCAGAAAACATCACGAGAAAAACCAATCCCAGTGCGAAAGCGGCAATACCTGTTGCGTGAAAATGTGCTCGTTGGGCATAGCGCCAAATTTTGTCCGGACTCTTCGCATCATGAACGGTCGGATGAGCGGCGATGCCTTCGGTAATATAATTTTTAAAAAGATCTTCATTGATACCAAAAGTCATTCCCATGATGACGCCAAACAAGAGTCCAAAGAGCACAAGGGCTAGTCCGCCCTTTACCAGTTTCAATTCTTTGTCCATATTATATCTCCTATTCCCTGCGATATTGGTGAACGGTATCAATTGTACGTGCCATGCCTCAGACGTAAAAACGGCACACCGGTTCACTGTGCCGGTGTGCCGGATGATTAATCCTTGTCGTCCTCTTCAGAAGGTCCTTGTTTTGCTTCGTCCTCATCCTCAATGGCACTGCTCAGGATTTCACCAGATTGGGCATCGACTTTGATTTCGGACACCACACCCGTTGCGCTTGCAATTTCTACTTCATACACGGCCATTCCTTCCTTGTTTTCCAGTTCAGATTCAAGGACCTGCCCGGGGAACTTCGCTTTGGCTGCCGTGATGGCGTCCTCCATGGATAGTGTGGCCTTCAGAGTTTTCTCGGTTTTCTGGGTGCCATCGGAGCTGAGTGCGAATCCTGATGAGAATAGGACTCCTGAGATAAGCAGGGTCAGCATCATGTAATGGGAACGTTTCATGGAAATACCTCCTTGGTAAAATGAATAGGGCTGCGTTGACTCATGACATAACCCTACTGCACTGACATGAGGTCACCATGAAGGGAAAATGAAGAAATCTTCATATTTCTGCTGAAAATAGGATCAGAAATGTTTCCAGAAATGACAAATCCTGTTGTTCTAAATTTCAAAAAAGAGTGGTGAGCTGCTGGTCGCATGGCAGGACCCGACAGGGATACATGAAGTTAGGTGACGATAATGGAATGGGTGGAGTGAGGCGAAAACTACTAATACGCTAATCAACTAGATGACACAATTTTTTTGGTGAATGCACTATCATGGCTTAAACATTTGGTTTTATGGCTCCTCAAAGATAACGTGTCATCTAATTGAATGAAATATTAGTAGTAACGAGTAAGGTGTGTGGAAGAGGTGTTTTAACGAAAGTATTTCTCTAGAATTAATGAGGGAGAAATGCTTTATGTGTAGGCAGTTCTTTTACGCACAGAGGAAGGCAAACGGCGAGATTTCAATAGCCGCTAACCATTTTCTGTCATGGGCATTCCTCACCTTTTGGTTCATACTAACAACCAAGGGTGAGGAGCATTTGGGAGGTGTTGAATTCTTAGAATGTTAATGCGAGAGAAAACGACCCTAAGGCGCCGCGATCATCAAAGTCATACCCTCCTCCCACATCAAATTGGAATGCTGCCAGACGAAGTCCTAATCCTGCTGTTGGGGTAACTCGCGATTTGGCATCTTCCACGTTTTTAAGAGCGCCACCGCGAAGATAGATCATCTCAAAAATTCCTTGTTCAACACCCACGCTAAGCACGCGGCTTCTTAGTCCGGACACCAGGGTTTTATTTTTGGTGAGATCGGCATCAAATGTGATAATGGTCGAAGAGAAAGGAATGAATGCCACTCCACCGCGAACTTGTGGGCGCAATTTGAACTTACCACCCCCAGGTGATTTGAATGACGGCTTATTAAGATCTTTCCCAACAATTCCAACTTGAAACCAGGAGACTGGGTGAATTAATGCCCCTAGATCAATTCCAAATCTCGTGGTTTTTTTTGAGTTTTTTAATTCATCGGAAATATCAAAGCTATCTTCTGTGTCTTGAACATCAACCCCACGACTGTAGGCTACGCCTTGAATCACTTTTCCGGTGATACCAAATGAAACCATTTTGTCAAAGAGGGCATAGGCATACGATGCGGCAAGTTGACGTGCTTCAAGAAAATTTAACTGCAATTCCCCATTCACATCCAATTGACTCCCTGAAACCACGGCGGTTAAGGGAGTCGACGTAAAGGAACCCCCTGTGCCGACATCCGAAATATTGAGACCAAATGCATGGTCGCCATAATGCCCTTTGAAGTACAGACCTGCTGCGGCGAGAGCCGATAAAGACGATCCATTTAAATCATTGAGGAGACTTTGAAGTCGCGCTTGATTGCCTGCCGATATGTCGTTGTCATTAATATCATCAATATCTTCCAACGTCTCTCGAATGTCTAATCGATCAATGCCTTGGGCCGATGCTTGAAATCGAATATCAACGGTTTGGGTCAGCGCTAGGCCAGCTGGATTCCAATACGTGGCCAAAGAATCCGTTGTCACTGCGACACCGGCTCCTCCCATTCCCACAGCCCGGGGGCCAACGATCACAAATTCCACCGCTGTGCTGAATGTGGGACAGACCAATGTCCATACCAATGCCAGAGGGAGAAACTTCATTGAGAGGTAACGCCTTCCATTTTTCATTACATGTTCCTTTTGTTTGAAAATGATCAATCCGAGCATCCTTTGTCTTTATATATTTGATGGGAAACCTTAGATAAATCCGTGAATAAGATCAAGGGAAATAGTGCCTATGCGTGTTTTTGGATAATTGAGATTCGATTGAACCTTGTCTACTCGAGAAGAGTGTTGGATAATAAGGGCAAAGCCTATGCCTTTTGACCCATCATCACCGTTTTCTTTTTCGATTTCCCGCCGTGGTCTTTTTACCCTTGGTGGTTTTGCCACGGCCAGTTTGGTCTTGCCGGGTTGTGATTTGGGATCGATGTTTGCGGTGCCTCCACGAGATACGGTGTATTTCACTCCCAACGATAAATTTTATCGAGTGAACTACAATGAAGGCTCATATAACTTTACGCGAGACTTAGATGTCGAACAGTGGAAGATGGTGGTAAAGGGCGCTGTCAAAAACCCCATGGTGATGAAATGGCGGGATCTTTTGAATCGAGAGTCGTTTGATCAGGCTGTGACGTTGATGTGCATTGACACGCTTCCCGGTGGAAGCAGTTTGGGCACCGCTATGTGGCGAGGAATTTCCCTGAAAAAACTTTTAAAAGATATTGAGGCTGATGAAGAGACGGCGCGGGATGTGATCTTTCGGGCGGCGGATGGTTATCACGATAGTATTCCATTCTCTCGAGCGATGGAAGACGACGTGATGTTGGCCTATTTGATGAATGGGGAGAAGTTGCCAAAAGATCACGGCTTCCCTGTGCGGTTGATCGTCCCAGGATTGTACGGTATTAAAAATGTAAAGTGGATTACGGAAATCGAAGTCTATAATGGAGATTATAAGGGGTATTGGCAACAAAAGGGTTGGACTGATATTGGCACTATTCATATTTTTTCTCGTATTGATAGCCCGGGGCATTATCAATCTTTATCGGGTCCCTCCCATCGTTTGAGGGGCATTGCCTTTGGTGGACCGGAAACCATAGAGGAAGTGCAGCTGAGTTTTGATCAGGAAAAGACCTGGGTGAAAGCAGAATTGGAAGCCCCTCTTTCCCCCTATACATGGGTCATTTGGAATTATGATTGGATGGTTCCCAATGCGGGAAAACATATGGTGTCGGTGCGGGCTATTGATGTCAAAGGTAAAGTGCAGACCTCCGAGATGGCGCGCCCGCAGCCTGCGGGAGCCACGGGACTACATTCCATTGTCCTGAGTGTCGAGAACGTTTAGGAGGCCTGTTGAAAAAAGCCGCCAGCGGTGTTCTCGCCAGTTTCCCGTGCGCACGTACTGGAAGTACGCTCTGCCCGCAAACAAAGGTCGCCCCCTACGGGATGCAGCAAGCAATACTGCAGCCTTGCTGGACGAACTTTTTTGAACCGCCCTGTGGCCTCTGATAGGCAGCGAGCCTGTGGGCTTATTTGCCCTTGGAAAAAGTTATTATTCAACCCTACGTTTAGGGATTCGAGGCGGGTTTTTTGGCCGTCGTGCGGATAGAGAGTTCTTGGAGTTGTTCTGGGGCAACGGAGGAAGGCGCATGTGTCATGAGGCACTGCGCCTTTTGTGTTTTGGGAAATGGAATGGTATCGCGAATCGATTCGGTTTGGCCCAAGAGCATCATTAAGCGATCTAATCCCAGGGCAATGCCTCCATGGGGCGGCGCTCCTGACTCCAAGGCGTTGAGCAGAAAACCAAATTTTTCTCGGGATTCCTCTTTGGAAATCTTGAGTAAATCAAAGACTTTTTCCTGGATGCGAGGCGAATGGATTCTGATGCTTCCGCCACCGATTTCAAAGCCATTGAGGACAAGATCATAGGCCAGCGTTTTGACCTGTAATGGCTGACTGTCTAACCGTGGGGTATCTTCAGGATGTGGTGCTGTAAAGGGATGGTGCAGGGCGACATGTCGTTGAGTCGCTTCGTCATATTCAAACATGGGAAAATCAATGACCCACAACGGTTCCCACCGAGTACGATCAATAAGCTGTAATTCTTCGCCAAGAAGGAGCCGCAAGCGTCCTAAAACCTGGTGAACCACAGCCGCTTGGTCTGCCACAAAAATCAGGAGATCCCCTGGCTTCGCGGAGGGAAGGGCAGCCCGTAAGTCCTCAGTATTTAAAAACTTCGTAATTGATGATTCTAATTGTCCTTCGTCATTAATTTTGACCCAGGCCAATCCCTTCGCGCCAAACTCCTTGGCGGTATCAATTAAATTATCAATTCGGTTTCTGGTAAAACTTGCGCCTTTGGGAATGACAAGGCCCTTCACCATTCCACCGTTTTCTATGGCACGACGGAAGACTTGAAAGTCACAGGTCTTTGCGAAATCACAGAGATCTTGTAACGGCAGGTCAAAACGCCGGTCAGGTTTGTCCGATCCATAGCAGCCCATGACTTCATCAAATGAAAGACGAGCAAAGGGTTTGGGTAGGTCAATTTGCTTGGTTTCCTTGAAAAGCAACCTGATGAGATCTTCGATGAGTTGTATGATGTCTTCACGGTCAACAAAAGACATTTCCAGATCGATTTGCGTGAATTCCGGTTGGCGATCGAGTCGCAGGTCTTCATCTCGAAAACATCGGGCAATTTGAAAATACCGGTCAAGTCCGCCAATCATGAGAATTTGTTTGAATAGTTGCGGAGATTGGGGAAGGGCAAAAAAATCTCCAGGATTCACCCGGCTAGGAACCAAATAATCTCGGGCTCCTTCCGGCGTGCTTTTGGTCAATATCGGTGTCTCGACCTCAATGAAATTTTGTGCATGCAGAAATTGACGAGTGAGATGTGAGACCTGGCTTCGTAGCTGAAGGATTTGTTGCATTTTGGGCCGACGAAGATCTAAGTATCGGTGCTCAAGGCGAAGTGATTCAGAAGCCTGAACCTCGTCTTCAATAGAGAAGGGGAGGGGGGTGGCTTCATTGAGGAGCTCAAGAGCATGAGCACGAATTTCAATACTCCCTGTGGGAAGATGGGGATTTTTAGATTCTTCAGGGCGAACCGCTACAGTTCCTGTGACGGCAATGATATATTCATTTCGTAAGCGGTCGGCGATGGTATGAAGCGTCGCATTTTCCTCAGAATCAAACACGATTTGGGTCAATCCGTAACGATCTCGAATATCAATGAAGATGACCCCTCCATGGTCGCGACGACTGGCGACCCATCCGGCTAACGTGACCGTTTGACCAACTTGGGCAAGAGATAATTCCCCGCAATGATGGGAGCGTTTCATGAGGACACCTCATGCTTATCTTGTTGGCACTTATGTCCACTATTCTTGGATAAAACGCTCATGACGACTCCATCACCATAATAGAGATTTAGGGTGTTTTTGCGGTTGCCTTTTGTGCGCGTCCCTGGGCCCTGGGTCTTGGTCTCGCAATATTTCGCTTTGGTTTCCGGGCCTTGGTTGTTGGGCGGGACGCTGGATCTGAAAGTGCTAGTAAATTCCGGAGGTTGTTGGCCTCGTTATCGCTCAGATAGCGGGTTTTCCCAGGAAGCAGCTTCCCAAGGTTCAGTGGCCCAAATTGAATGCGTTTTAAGCGAAGGACTGGATGCCCAATATATTCAAACATGCGTTTGACCTGATGCTTCCGTCCTTCGTGAATGGTGATTTCAATCCAGGAATTGGCTTGTGCTTTCCCCGCCTTTTTCACTTTCGCGGGAGCTGTCGGGCCATCTTCTAACGTTACCCCACGACGAAGTTGTTGCAGGTGGATGTCCTCCAACACACCCTTCACTTTCACGAGATAGGTTTTAGGAACGTGATAGGTTGGGTGGAGACAGGCTTGGGCGATATCCCCATTATTCGTCAGCAGTAATAACCCTTCACTGTCAAAATCCAAACGTCCGACGGGAAATAATCGTAAGGACGGTTTGGGCATGAGTTGTTTAATTGTTGGACGTCCATCTGGATCATGTAATGTGGAGAGGTAGCCCACCGGTTTATTGAGCATGACAAACATATCTGGAAGTTGAGACTTCAGGTGACGACCATTCACTTTTATGTGATCATGGACGGGATCCACCTTCGTTCCCAGAGTCATAACCGTTTCACCATTGACGGTGACGAGTCCTTGTCGGATAAGGTCCTCAGCTTTTCTTCTTGAAGAGATTCCGGCTCCAGCAATGATTTTTTGCAGGCGGACGAGTTGCGTATCGGTTGTCATCGTTATTCCCACTCAATCGTTGCTGGGGGTTTTGAGCTAATATCATAGACGACGCGGTTCACCCCATGGACTTCATTGATAATTCGATTGGACATTTTTGCCAATATAGAGTGTGGAATGTCCGCCCAGTCTGCCGTCATGCCATCGGTACTCGTGACGGCACGGATTGCGATTACGAATTCATAGGTTCGTTGATCGCCCATGACGCCAACCGTTTGAATGGGCAACAATACAGCAAAGAATTGCCAAATGCTTCGAGATAACCCTGCCTGTTCTATTTCTTCTCGCACGATGGCATCCGCCTCTCGAAGGATGGTTAATCGTTCAGATGTGACGGCGCCGAGAATACGAATGGCCAAGCCGGGACCGGGAAACGGTTGTCGCCAGACAATCTGTTCCGGTAACCCGAGTTCCAATCCCAATTGACGAACCTCGTCCTTAAAGAGTTCTCTAAAAGGTTCGATGAGTTTGAATTTCATACGTTTGGGAAGGCCGCCTACATTATGATGAGTTTTGATCGTGGCTGAAGGCCCGTTGACGCTCAGACTTTCAATGACATCGGGGTATAAGGTGCCCTGAACCAGGAAATTCACAGTACCCAAAGAGGCTGCTTCATATTCAAATACTTTGATGAACTGACGGCCGATAATTTTCCGTTTGCGTTCAGGGTTGATCGTGCGCCCTAATGCGGAAAGAAACGTGGACTCATGATTGGCAATGCGCACGGGGATGTGTTCAGTTGATTCAAATGTTTTCTGTAAAAGCGTCACTTCGTCTTTGCGCATAAATCCGTTATCAATGAAAATGCACGTGAGTTGTTTTCCAATGGCTCGGTGGACCAGAGTGGCGGCGACCGTTGAATCTACGCCGCCGCTGAGTGCGCAAATGACCTTGCCTTGCCCGACCGTCTGTCGGATTTCAGTGATAGCCTGATCTATAAAAGAGCCCATGGTCCATGTTGGTTTACATTGGCAAATATTGCAGGCAAAGTTTTTAAGCATGGTCGATCCATGTTGTGTATGGACGACTTCAGGGTGGAATTGAATGCCGAATAATTGTTGCGAGCCTTTCGTCTTTCTCATGGCAGCGATTGGTGCATGCGCTGTATGCCCAATCTTCTCGAATCCTTGAGGAATTCGATCGACGGAATCTCCATGGGACATCCAGACAGAAAATGGTTTTTTTGTTTTGATTCCCTTAAATAAATCGGTGGAATCATCGATCTGGAGATCTGCCCTGCCAAATTCACGTTTGGGCGTGGGGTTAACCGCTCCCCCACAATGGTGTGCGATGAGTTGCATCCCGTAGCAGATACCTAATATAGGAACACCAAGTTGGAAAATTTTGCTGTCGAGCTTAGGGGCCTGATTCTGGGTCACACTGGCTGGCCCACCAGAGAAAACGAGACCCTTGGGTTGATGTGTTAGGATGTCTTGAAGCGAGGACTGAGCTGGTAGAATAACCGAAAAAACATGAAACTCCCGGATTCGTCGTGCGATCAGTTGCGTGTATTGTGAGCCAAAGTCCAGAATGACAATGGTATCATGGAGGGGGTGCATAGGCGTAAAGCAGGTACATAAGATCTGAGTTCCCGTGTGAGAACCGAGTCTTAGTCAGCCCGATAATTCGGGGCCTCCTTCGTAATAATGACATCATGGACGTGAGCTTCGCGAAGCCCTGCAGAAGTGAGTTGCAGAAATTGAGCGTCGCGCTGCAAATCAGGAATGGTTCGACAGCCACAATAGCCCATCCCGGCCTTGAGTCCTCCCACCAGTTGATAGACCAGGACAGACAAGTTTCCTTTATATGGCACGCGGGCTTCAATGCCTTCTGGTACGAGCTTTGATGTTTCACGACCTTCTTGGAAATAGCGATCTTTTCCTCCACGTTCCATAGCTCCCAAAGAGCCCATCCCTCGATATTCCTTATAGGTTCGGCCTTGATACAGGACCGTCTCTCCGGGAGATTCTTCGGTCCCGGCAAAAAGTGATCCGATCATAATCGATGAGGCACCAGCCGCTAAGGCCTTTGTGATGTCCCCCGAGTACTTGATACCCCCATCGGCAATCAATGGAATTCCGTGTTCTTTGGCCACGCTTGCACAGTCAGCCACCGCCGTGAGTTGTGGGACGCCGGCCCCGGAGACAATTCGTGTCGTACAAATAGAGCCAGGTCCAACCCCAACTTTCACTGCATCCGCTCCGGCATCTATCAAATCTTTGGTGGCTTCAGCTGTGGCGACGTTTCCAGCAATCAATTCTAATTCAGGATATTGTTTTTTTATGGATTTAACCTTGTCTATGACACTTTGGGCATGACCATGAGCCGTATCAACCACTAACACATCAATACCAGCTCTTGTGAGCCGTTCTAAGCGATCTTCTACATCCGGCCCGGTTCCAACCGCCGCTCCTACTCGTAACCGACCGTGGTCATCCTTGCAGGCAAAAGGATATTTGATCTTTTTTTGAATATCTTTGATGGTGATCAGACCCTTTAATTCAAATTGGTCATTGACAACGGGTAATTTCTCAATACGATGCTCATGAAGGATCGCTTGTGCCTTCTCTAGGCTGGTCCCCTCTGGAGCTGTGACCAATTTATCTTTGGTCATGGCCTGCGAAATTTTAATGTCCATTCGGTTTTCAAAGCGAAGATCACGATTCGTCAATATTCCAACCAATTTCTTGTTCTGTGTGACGGGAATTCCGGAGATCCGATAGGTGGCCATGAGATGATGTGCATCACGAATGGTATGGTCTGGCGAGATAGTAATAGGAGAAAGAATCATCCCACTCTCAGACTTTTTGACCTTATCAACTTCTGCTGCTTGTCTATCAGGGGAAAGTGCTCGGTGAATTATTCCAATGCCGCCTTCCCGAGCCACTGCAATGGCCAAGCGCCCTTCAGTGACCGTATCCATGGCGGCGCTCAGTATGGGAATATTAATGCGAATTTTCCTGGTTAGATGTGTGAAAGTTTCAACATCGGAAGGGACAATATTTGAGCGACGTGGGATTAACACCACGTCATCAAAAGTCAGTCCAACTCGTAATTGCTGATCCAACATAGTTAAGGGGCGTTGGTCGTATCCTAAGAATGTGGAATGCGAGGCCGGATTTCTACCAGGACATGTGAGAAATGCAATCCATCATAAAATTCTTCAAGACTGTCGTCAATCTAGAGGTTTCGGACACTTTTTCTGGATAGATAGGAATAAACCGTGACTTCCTCGGTAATGGAAGTAGGGAAAGTAGACGGTTATTTAGATTAGACCCATAGGGAAACCTGAGCCCCCTAGTTTTGGTCTAATTTTAAGTTTGGTTATGTCTTCTATTCCAAATCCGTTCAAAAGGTTACTCGGCGGCTTCTGGAATAAATGCCATGGCCTCTTCCTCCTGGAAATGGTCTTCGGCTTCTTCCGCTGGCATAAATTCTTGAACGCACATATTGCCACTATCAACCACAAAAACATGGTTCCGGTTGTCCACCCCGACTCCATAGGGGAAGTTGAATTGCCCTTGGTTCGTCCCAAAGCCTCCCCACTGGGTAACGAAATTACCATCTCGATCAAATTTTTGCAGTCGTTGATTTCCCGTGTCACTCACAAAGACATCGCCAGCTTCATCAATAGCGATGCCCCACGGGGAACGAAATTGACCGGGTTCTTGAGCCTGGGCACTACTAGCGTGGCCCGGACCTATACCGCCTCCCCATTTGGTGAGCAGCTGTGGGAGAACATTGGAACTGGTGTCGAACTTTTGTACGCGGTGATTTCCCATATCGACCACATATACTGTTCCATCGGTTTGATCGACGGCGATGCCTCTTGCAAAATAAAATTGCCCGTCGTTATTGCCAAAACTTCCCCATTGCATGATGAATTCACCGGTTTCATCAAATTTTTGAACCCGGAAATTGGCACTATCTACTACATAGAGATAGCCGCGAACGCGGTCGACAGCCACGCCCCATGGGGCATTGAATTGGCCTTCTCCGTTGCCGCGCGAGCCCAATTTCATCATGTAGTGCCCAAGTTTGCCATCAAACTTTTGAATGCGATGGTTATTTGTATCAGCGACATACACATTGCCATTCGCATCTGATGCAATACCTGTCGGGTTATTGAAATTGCTGTTAGCCGAACCAAAGTTGCCCCAGAGAAGGATGAAATTGCCATTACGGTCAAATTTTTGAATACGGTTGTTCCCGTTATCGACCACAAAAATAGAGCCTTGTCGGTCAATGGTCATGCCATACATGGGACTAATAAATTCTCCGCCGTGCAGAAGGGAAGCCCCACGTCCGGGTTTGCCCCATTTGCTCACACAGATATACCCTGATGTATTAAGAAGGATACTAGCGCTTGCCGGCACGGATACGTTGTTGTTGGTATCCTTGAACCACACATACGCGGTTTTTGTGCCATCTCCAGGTGAGGTGGTAAACGGAATCGTGGCTCCAAATTTTTGCTCCGGCTCCACTTCTACCCATCCAGGCATCGTGGCACTTGGAGTCATGGGATTTTCAGAAATGAAGTAGGCGGCCACGCCACTATCTACGTCCTTCGCGGAGATCGTCGCCACCATATCCGGACTATTGGTCATATATGATCCATGATTGAGGACGATATCAGGATTTTGCGGAGCCGCAATGTCAATAAGAACAGGAATGGCCGTTTTTTCTTCCGAGAGTTGGCTTTCTGCCTCATCTTCTGTCACAGCGGTAAGGGCATAAAAATATGGTGTATTGTTAGTCAATCCGCTATGTATGTAAGGCGTGGTGACGCCTTCAATTTTTGTGGAGGTCTCAATCGTGAGATTTGGGTCGGTACTAAAATAAAGGTTGTAACTCACCGCATCGGGTATTTCTAACCAACTTAAGATGTTTTCAGTATCGCCAGGTTTGACGGCGAGATTGATTGGGGCGGAAAGATCAGCGGTTTCGGGTTTTTCTTGTTTACCTCGTTTTAATTCGTCTTCGGTCGGAGCAAATTTTGTTAACCGATGGTTGCCGCTATCGATCACATACACATACCCTTCCTTATCTATGGCAATGCCGGACGGAAAATTAAGTTGTCCTTCCGTGAGCCCGCGATTACCCCATGAACAAAGGTAGGTGCCGTTGGGTTCAAATTTTTGGACGCGATGGTTCCCGCTATCCACGACATAAATATACCCTAAGGGGTCGCACGCCACACCCCAGGGTGATTTAAATTGCCCTGGGGCATTACCTTCTTTTCCCCATTTCAAAAGGAAATTCCCACGAGAGTCGAATTTTTGAATACGATGATTTCCCTCATCAGCTACGTAAATATTACCGACAAAATCTACCGCAAGACCTCGAGGGTAAAAGAAGGCTCCATCGTACCCGCCATCGCGGCCCCAGGTAAGGACGGGTGAGCCATCGGGCAGAAATTTTTGTATCCGAGCATTACTGGTATCTGAAACAAATAGATTGCCTTGAGAATCAGTGGTAATACCCCAGGGCACATCAAATTTTCCTGCTTCGGCACCTCGCCAGGCAAATCCAAATTTCCCCCAGGCATTGACGATATTCCCTTCAGGGTCGAATTTTTGAATTCGATTGTTCCCACTGTCTGCGACATAGACGTCGCCCTCTGGAGAGGTGGCAATACCACGTGGGTAGTAAAAGCTTCCTTCGGTCGAATCTGGTTCTTCTCCCCAACGAGCAAGAAATTTTCCTGTTTTATCAAATTTCTGAATTGAATGATTGTCAGTATCGCCTACATAAATATTGCCATCTTTGTCGACGGCAATGCCGGTTGGAGATTTAAATTCTCCCTCATCAACACCTTCACATCCTATTTGCATTAGGGTGAGATACGGGGATGGAATGGACATCACTTCCTCGGAAAGTGGGCTTTCTCCTCCTTCGGTCACGACCGTGATGGCATAGTGATAACAAAAATTATTACTCAAATCATTGTGGATATAGGGTGAGGCGACTCCTTCAATGCAATTAGCGGTGTCTTTTTTGATATCGGCTCTGGCAATGAAATCTTCTGGTGCCGCAATGGGCCGAGCAAGATCACATGGTTTAATTTGGACGCCTTTAGTGGTCACAAAGTACAAATTGTAATAGAGGGCTTCAGGAACAGGGTCCCAGCTTATCGTGGTGCGGGCATGATCAGGATTGGCACGAACGTTCAAAGGGGCCGAGGGGAGTTGGTCGTCCTGGCTTTGTCCTGCTCCCCAGTCTTCGTTCTCATTTTCGATTGTCAAAGTGTTGTAGTGTGGCCAATATCCGAAAAATAAGTTCTGGAAAATTTTTTTGGTCATGCGATTCCCCTAAAAAAAAATAAAATGCATCACATTTTTAAATATTTTCTAATAAATACAATGACTTAGGTGGGAAGTCTATCAGGGGAAAAAGAGGGAAGTCAAGAATAGAAGGCACAGGAAGAGGGACCTGCGCAAATCTATTCCCCAGTGCACACAAGTGATTAAGTTAACGGCTAAAAAACCTAATCACCCAAAACAGAATGGCAACCTTCTAATTAGTCTGAACAATTAGGACGGTTGTGCAATTCCGGATTTCGTTACATTCGAGGCTTGAGGGCCTTTGGCACCTTCCACTAAGTCAAACTCGACTGATTCACCCTCTTTAAGAGACTTAAATCCGTCTTCTTGAAGGGCAGAATAATGAACAAAAACGTCTTGCCCTCCCTCCACCTGAATAAAGCCAAACCCTTTTCGATCATTAAACCATTTCACGGTTCCCTTACTCTTCACGATCGTGCCTCCCTTGCTTTCAGTGAGCAAAAAATATTTGGGATAATGGTATCGATTCAAAAACAAAAAGCCGAAAAAGGAGATGATTCCTCTTTCGGCTTCACAGCATCATTCGGATCTTTCACTTCTTTTACCCTAAAAAAACCGAGGTTGGATTTAGCATAGTTTGAAAAATCTGTCAATAAATGGCAGCATGATATTTTACCAACTAATAGATTTCCTCTTTTATGTCTGTTGGGCCACAATTCAGATATGGGTTGTTGATGCTTGGTAGCCCCCTAGTGTTAATTTTGGTGGATTCCCCTTCTGGTCCTCATTTTTCGTTCCGTCCACAGCATTGATACGACTTCTCGACCGGTACATTTTTCTGGAGCTACTTCCTCCGTTTTGGACGAGTCTCTTCGGTTTGTGCTTTATCATTTTCACCAAAGAAATGTTGCGTTTAGTAGATTTAGTCGTTTCTCGAGGGATTGGTTTGGCCTCCCTGGGCAACATTATTATGCATTTACTTCCTTCGTTTCTGGTCCTGACCCTGCCAATTGCTTGCCTTATCGCCACCATTTCAGCCTTTAACCGGATGTCATTTGATAACGAGATCATTGCCTTACGAGCAGTAGGGGTAGGGTTTTGGCGGATAAACCTTCCTGTGGTGGTGTTTGCTGGTGCGGTGTTTGCCTTGACCATGGTGTTGTCCCAATGGGGACAGCCTTGGGCCAACGTGTCATTGAAAACGTTGGCCCTTAGTGTGATTGAAGAGGAAATGACTCTTGGGGTGGCTTCTGGAGTCTTTAATGAACCGATTCCGGGACTCATGGTGTATGTTCCCAACCGTGAGGAAGAGGATGACCAAAAGAGGGGAGTGTTTGTTTCCGACCAACGGAACCTCGCTCAACCCTTAATCATTGTGGCCCAACATTTTCAAATGTTGAAACAAAATGAATACCGGCAAATGGGTATTCGATTTTTTGATGGCGCCATTCATCAGATTCCAAAAGATGCTTCGGCCTTCCACCGTGTGACCTTCAAAACATATGATTTTTGGATACCAGCACCGTTTCAATCTGCCAAAACCAAGGTCAAGCGAAAAAGTTATGAGGAACTTCTTGAAAACTTAAAGATCTCGGATGGCAAGGATACCGGGTCGCTTCGGCGATTGGTTGAATATCACAAAGATATCGCGTTTCCTATGGGGACCTTTATTTTGGGTCTTTTAGGGGTTCCACTTGGCATCGTGTCGAAACGATCCGGAAGGGCTGGAGGCTTTGCTATTGGAGTGTTGGTGATCATCGGTTTTTACCTGCTGAATATCCTGGGTGAATTTCTGGTGACTACTGGAGGCGTTGCGCCAATTGTTGGGGCATGGTTGCCAAACGTCTTGTTAGCCCTCATCACCGCATGGCTGTTGAATCACGCCCGGAAACAATAAGGTATGCCTCAACTCGGAAATAGAGCCATGAACAAATTGTTTTGGTATGTCTTGGGAAAGTTTGCTCGAAACTTTCTGCTCTGCATGGCGACGGTCTTAACGATATATTTAGTCGTGGATTTTTTTGAAAAACTCCGAAAATTTTTAAAGTTCGATGCTGACATATCCTTGGTGTTGAGCTTTTTTCTCTATCGTCTTCCTGAGATTGCATTTTTGTTAGCCCCCCTTGGAGCCTTAATGGCCTCAATTCTCACCGTAGGGGGACTGAATCGTACTCGGGAAATCACCGCTATGCGGAGCTGTGGATTGAGCTTTTATCAAATTGCCTTACCATTTTTGGCCTTCAGCCTGTTTATAAGTGCTATCGGTTTCAGTTTGACCGCCGTGTTTATTCCTTTAGCCAATCTGCGAGCTGAATACGTGGAATCCGTATTAATTAAGCATAAACCGGAGGCTCTGATGTCTGCGCCCAATGGACTCTGGCTGCGTGTAGGGCAGGCGGAATTGTTGCAGATTGATTCGGTGGACCTGGATGGGAAACATCTTGCTGGCATTCACCGCTACACGTTGAGTGAGCCATTTCGTCTGGCTGAAATAGTCGAGGCCAAACAAGGAACGTTTGCTCAGGGTGCCTGGATGATAGAAGACGTTGTGCAGCGACAAATTCTAGATGAAGGGGCGGTAATGGTGACGGAGTATCCGTATCGCAGGATGGCTCTTCCGCTAACTCCGGAGGATTTACAGAATTGGATGTCCCAGAACCAAAAAAATATGACCCTCTATCGCTTAAAGGACCATATAGAACGAATCACTCAGGATGGACACAATGCGCAGCGGTATGTCACCGGGTATTGGGCACGTGTCGCCTATTCGATGGTGCCTCTTGTCATGACGCTTTTAGGGATTTCCATAAGTTTACGGGGGAGTGGATTGCGAAGTGTCGGGGTAGCAAAGGGTATAGGCCAAACTTTAGCCATAGGGTTTCTGTTTTGGGCGGCACATTCGGTCAGTATTGTGTTGGGACAAAATGGAGCGGTGATGCCTATCGTCGGTAGTTGGATTGCAACCGTCATGTTCTTTTTGGTTGGCGCCAACCTCTTTCTTAGATTGAAATAAATTTCCCTTAAAATCCTGTTATTTCCCCCAATCGAAAAGGGGAAATTACGCTTTGATATGTGGAAATTTATGCATTTCTATGTTTTTCCCTCGCTCAGTCAAGTTTTTTCCTTAATTCCAAAAAGGCGCTTCCCGATAACGTTAGCACTGACGTAAATGAAAATGCCGAATGTCTAAAATTTTTAATGGTCAAAAGATAAATTTAATAAATCCTATGCAAGGTCAATTGATGGGAATGCAACTCAAGAGGTGCAAATCATAAGGTAATTTTTTGAACAGGTGACAAGGGCAAACTATCCGCGAGGGTAGGGCGCAAAGCCAAGAGACCCTGAACCAATGTGAATGTTCAGGGTTAGTCTGGTTACCGAACTGTATGTCGTTTGATGTTCGTTCATGCGCCCCTTCCTCGGAATTGGGCGTTTTTTTTGGTCAGAAAGGACAGACCAGAACATGAATGAACATCATCAAGATTCACATGGGCTTTCAGAAGATTCTCCAGATGCCGTTTCGGTTTGTCTGGGACCAAAGGATTCGGAGTCTGGCCGAGCGGAGACGTATTATTCCAAGCTGAATCAGGAGCAATTGACAGCTATTTTGCAAGAATTTCTTCCCATCATTCGGCGAATGGCTGGCGCAATGGCTATCAAAAATCCATTCTCTTTAGATGTGGAGGATCTGACGAGTGCCGGAGCCATGGGGTTGTTGAGCGCTTTGAAACGATTTGATCCAAGTCGGGATATTAAGTTTCGTACATTCGCGGAATATCGCATTCGTGGCATGATGTTGGATGAAATTCGAGCGATGGATTGGGTGCCTCGCTCGGTTCGGGCCCGTCGAGAGCAAATTCGACAAATTGTTGATGAATGGGTTCAGAAAAATGGCGCCTCCCCAACAATCGAAGAATTGGCCAAGGCCTTAGGTGTCGCTCAAGAAGAATTGGAAGGGCTTTCAGCTTGTGATCCCAAGCTTGTAAGTTTAGATGAGCCACTGGGGTCCGGAGAAGATGGGTGTACCCTGCGAGAAATGTTGCCAGACAAGGAGAATAATGATCCTTTCGCAGCCTGTGTCGATTCAGAAATGAAAGGAGCGTTACAAGCGGCGTTAGTTACTTTATCGTCTCGGCAACAAGAGGTGTTGCAAATGTATTATCATGAAGGAATGACGATGAAAGAAATTGGTGGCCGATTAGGCCTGACCGAATCAGGGGTGTGTCGGGTGCATTCCGGAGCGCTGAGACAATTACGGGTTCGATTAGATGGGATTGAGAATGGGAATCAAAAGAAAAGCCGTCCAAAGAATTTGCGAAAAGCCACTGTTGCCCATACCTAAATATGATGTTTATTGAAAAATTCATGGCCACCGATTTTGGCGACCTTACGGTACACTTCTGCCCAATGGGGAGTATTAACGAGGGTAGGATTATAAAAAAGTACCGCCCCATCCACGACTTTTCGCCCGTCTTGTACTAACTTCCACGCCAATAAACTTTCCCGCATTTTTCGATTCTTGGGGTTATATTTCACTTCTTCCGGGGAACGTCCTATCCACGGTTCAAACTGTTTCGCGCGAAGCACCGTACCTTTTACCGTCCCATCGCTATGATATTTATGGTGCATTCGATTCCGAATGACGGCGGCGACGGCCATTTTCCCTGCAAAACTTTCGCCCCTGGCTTCAAGATAAATGGTGAGGGCCGCAAGAATATCATCGCTGTGTGGTGCGATGGGGTCCTGTGAGTCAATAATTGGTTGAGTTGATTCTTGAGAATATGAAGAAAGAGCCATACCAATATCGTGTGAATTGGCGGGCGTAGGCGTCAGAGGGAAAAGAAGGCAGAAGGAGAAGACTCCGATCCCCATGAAGGTGCTAGCCTTTAACAGAGGGAAAGGATGTCTTAGGTCTATGCCCATAGAGTGAAACTCCCGTTTCTGCTCGTTGATGAAATGATGAACTCTTGCCTCGAATTTCTTTGGAAAAACCTTTGTGCTGGTGGGTCTTCGCAATCGGTATGCCACCGATTTAAGGGGATTGGAAATTGTGAATGTTTGCGCAGGTTAAGGGTGAACGTGTGAAGTTAGGCGGGAGTTCAACCTAAATTGAATGTTCCTAGGGCCTTATTTGAAGCCAAAATGTAATAATTTGGCTACAAGAAAACCGGGCCAATATGATAAGATTCAGAAAACCGAACACCTAAGGCATTGAAAATAATTGGAATTATGACTTCATGGCAACCGCAAAAAAATATGACACCCCTTGTCGCCTTTTTAGACCGTAATTTCGTGAAAAGGGATTGTATCCATGGAGGAACGCGATGAAAGATAACCCGTCTATGAAGCGCTATCCCATTTCCTTGGTGCGTTGTCGGTTGTTTATTGTTTTTGTTGGTCTCTTTGGCCTGTTGGGTATTTCGGGGATTTTGCCGGAGGTTGTCAAAGGGCAGACCCCCGAACTCACTCGTGCCAAAGTCTTTCTAGGGGCGGGTGATTACCGGCGGGCGGTAGAAGCTTGTCAGCGAAATATTGATCAGTATCCCTCTGTTGAATCCTATGTGTATTTAGCCTATGTGTACCAGGCTATTGATGGATATTTAGCGTATTTGGTGAAGCAGGAGGATTATGTCAAAGTTGAGCAATTATCCCTGAATCTAACCGCGCGTGAAGTGATTGATATTATCGATCCACCAAATGTCATGCCTCGGATGGCGCAAGAACTGATCCACGAAGGGTTGCGGCAACAATTTGATATTACAGCCTCTATGGCAAATCGTCTTAATAGAGCTCGAACAGATGAATTGTGGGTTCAGCAGGCAGCCTGGCGAAAATCCCAACCTGATGCTTGGTGGGCTGGTGTTCCGACAGAATGGCGGTGGTAGGCTGGGCTACCCATATATTTAAAACTTTTTAGTGACGACAATTTATGCAATCTACACCCTATGAATCTTCCAGGATTCAACGTGTGAGTTGACAGTCCACAGAACGCAGTTTTAGGATGACGCTGTTGTTTGTCCCTCGATTTTATTTTTCCAAGGAGGCAGTCCGTGTCTGATCTTGTCGCTGTAGCTGATGCATCAAATTGGGATGGGGAAGTCATGAAATCTACGGATGTCGTGATGGTGGATTTCTGGGCAGTATGGTGTGGCCCTTGTCAAATGGTTGCCCCAATTGTCGAAGAACTGGCGCAAGAATATCAGGGTCGTCTCAAGGTCATGAAGTTAAATACAGACGACGCTCCTGAAGTTGCAGGGAAATATCAAATTATGAGTATTCCCAGCATTCTTTTCTTCAAGAGCGGAGAAGTGGTTGAAAAAATTGTTGGGGCTAGACCCAAGCAACAGTTTAAAGAAATCATTGATTCTCTCTTATCCCAATCGTCTGCCACGGCCTAAGCATTAGGGCAAATCACTCGGTGCAATGCTAACCGAGCTGCGCATTTCCAATTTCGCCCTGATCGATCAGCTGCATCTTGTCTTACCCGGAGGTTTTCTCGTATTAACCGGGGAAACTGGTGCTGGTAAATCCCTCCTAATTGACGCCCTCCTCTTGCTTGTCGGCGGCCGAGCCTCATCGGACCAGATTCGGTTTGGTGCCGATGAAGCGTTGTTGGAGGCCGTGTTTATTCTCCCCGAATCCCATCCGCTGGTGACGCAATTACGTCAAGAGGGTTTTTTGCTTTCCGATCAACAAGAAGTGTTTATCCGCCGTATCTTGGCACGCTCTGGGAAAAACCGGAGTTATGTGAATGGACAATTGGCTCCCGTACAAACTATTCAGGAAGTTGGACGGCAGTTAGTCGACATTCATGGTCAACATGAACAGCAATCCCTGTTGTCACCTAAAACTCAACTGGAACTCTTGGATGCCTACGGAGGTTTAAGGCCTCTTGTTGGAACCTACCAACAAGGTTATGAAAAATGGAAAGAAAAGCAGATGGCGTTGGAAACCTTGCAGCATAGCCTCCAGGAGCGGGTCGCTCGTCAAGATATACTGAAATTTCAATATGAGGAATTAACGAAAATACAATTACAGGTTGGTGAGGAAGAAGCCCTCAATCAAGAATATCACCGCTTAAAACACAGTGGGCGGTTAGGTGAATTGTCCAATCAGTCATTTGAAGCCCTCTATGACGGAGATCCCTCGGTCCTAGGCCAACTTGGTGAAGTGTCAAAATGGGTTCAGGAGCTTGCGACAATTGATGTGCAATGTCAGGAATGGATCCCGCTTTTAGAATCCTCGGCCATCGCCCTACAGGAAGTGACCCAACATCTTCGAGAATTTCGTTCAACCCTCGAATTCGATCCGGGACGGATGGATACAATTGATAGCCGCTTAGCCCAATTGCAACGCCTTAAAAAGAAATATGGAAAGACGATAGAAGACTTAGTGGATGTAAGGCAGGGCCTAGAGCAAGACTTGGCCTTACTTGAACATAGCGATGAGCAAGTAGCCAAACTTGTAAAAGAAGTGGCCAAGAGTTTTGAATTTATGGAGACCTTGGCCAAAGAACTATCCACGAAGAGAAAGGCTGTGGCGAAACAATTCGTGAAGGAAATTCAACAAGAATTCGAGGGGCTCAAGATGGGGGCCATGCAGATTCATGCGAATATTCTGCCCCTCAATGATAAAGGTATGTTTGGGCCTAATGGTATGGATCGTCTCGAACTCCTACTGGCGCCCAATCCCGGTGAGCCACCGATGTTATTAGGCCGGATTGCCTCAGGCGGGGAATTGTCTCGCATCATGCTCGCACTGAAAACGGTATTTGCCGGCAATGATCAAACCCCAGTGGTCATTTTTGATGAAATTGATAGTGGAATTGGTGGAGAAGCAGGGACGGTGATGGGCCATCGCTTGAGACAATTAGCTCAATATCATCAAGTGTGCTGCATTACACATTTGCCGCAAATTGCGGCATACGCCCATGCCCAATTTGTCGTAGAAAAAACCACCGACGATGATCGAACCTTGACGAAGGTTCAAGAAGTGATAGGCGTTTACCGCGAAAATGAAATTGCGCGGATGTTGGGTGGAGGCACGGTTACGCCCACTATCAGGCAGGCTGCGGTAGAAATGTTGAAAGTCGGTGGAGAGGACAAAAAGATTTCTTCCACAAAGACTAGTCCGGCAAAGAAAACAAAAGGTAAAACCAGTGTAGAAAACTAACTCTTTTGCCTTTGCCGTCAGGCCTTCCAAAAGAAGACGACGGCCATGCGTTTGGAGGCGAGCGCATGATCCCATCCGAAATACCCTGTGGCTGAATGGATGAGGTCAGATTTATAGGTCACCAAACGGTTGAAGACATACGGGGCCTCTAGAATTTCCTCGAACATGGTAGGGTCCATTTCACGAGAGAACCCTGGCACTTCCCTGAGACTTTCAAACTCCTTTGGGCAGTAGTTCCCATCCGGGGATTCCCCGGGAAGATGCAGACGATAGAATGAGGTTCCGCAGTGGGTCGTGGGAGGGCTAGGATGGAGATACAACACGGCCGCATAATCGCAAATGCGTGCCGAATCGACATGCGGTCGTGCCACGCCTTCTGATCCTCCACAAATCTGAATATGATTATGCCCGGATATTCCAGCTTCGGAATCGGTTTGGGGAGTAAGGGTAGGGACGTTCAGGGTTTGTTTGACGCAATCTTCGATAGTGGCGACTTCATTCGGGGTTAAGGCTCCCGGTGCACGCATCCCGGGCCAGGGTTCCGGTCGCCAGGGAGACCCTAATGTCCACGTGCTGAAGCCCATGCATCGTTGAGCAATCTCCAATGCATTGGGGAGCACATTATCTTGAATCCAATAATCGGTTCCGAGGACTAAGTCGCGATAGGGAAGGAGACTCATAGGTTTTTCTTTTCCTCACATGCAAAATGTGTTGCGATATGGGTGCATAGAAGGCGACGATAAAAGTCCGCATAGGGATCGGTCAAGTAAGAAATTCAATTTAGATAAACGGTGAAGTTTTTTGATTGGCATGGTACAGTGCCGATACTCACGAGGAAATAGGGGGAGATAGAAACGTTCCATGACGTCATTTGGCGATTAAGGGTGTGTTCCCTATCGTTGGTTCTCCCTCTCCCCTTAATCCTCCCCCTTACAAAGGGGAGGAAGTTTGGCGAAACCTTAAGGTGATGTGAATGGCTCTCACTACTATGAACAGCATTGATCAGCAGGTGACGGACATTGTGGAAGGGATCAAAGTAGATGAATGGTCTCGCCAGTATTGGGAACAAGGGGAATTTTTAGCTGCAGAGCGTTTGATGCCATCCTCTTTGGTCGAAGAATTTATGCAGGAAGTTGATGGCGTCCGCCCGAAGGTCAATCGCAATTTTATTCCCAAGCATAAAAAGGGTGGCAGTGTCAGCTACTATCTGCTTCAAGAATCGGCCCCCGCCATTCTTGCCTTCTATCAACATCAAGCTTGGATCAATTTCCTGAGCCACATAGCTGGAGTGCCTCTTCTTTTGTGTCCTGATGACGATCCCCATGCCTGTGCCCTCTATTTTTATACCGAACCGGGGGACCATATTGGATATCATTACGATACTTCGTACTATAAGGGAGCTCGCTATACCCTGTTAGTTGGTTTGCGTGACCAGTCGACCAGCCAATTGCTGTGTCGATTGCATACCAAAGAATCAGATCGTGAAGTTCAAGAGCTGGCTTTAGCCACTGAGCCTGGGACGGTAATTTTTTTTAATGGCGATAAATTACATCACGCCGTCAGTCCCCTTGCAGAAGGGGAAGAACGCATTGTGTTGACTCTACAGTATGTGACGGATCCGGCGATGAGTTTTACCCACCGTTGGTTTTCAAATATGAAAGATGCGGTTGGCTATTTTGGCTGGGCTGCTCTCTTTCAAAGACCTCGTCGATAGCTGACGGAAGATCTCTTAACGTTGTAAGTCTGCCCCGATCATGACCACCGTGGTATTGTCCTCTCCCCCCAAACGATTCGCAGTCTCTACCAATCGTAGGCACATGTGTTCCAGGGTAGGTCCCCCTTTCAAGAGCAACGCTTGAATTTCCGGGTCAGTGAGCATTTTGGTCAACCCATCCGAACACAGCAAGAGAAGGTCGTCTGGTTCAAGTGTATACGTTTGCACGGTAGGTAGAGCTTCCGGTTCGATGCCTAGTGCTTTGGTTAATACGTGACGAAGTGGATGGGTGCGAACCTGGGCAGGGGTAATCTGATTGAGCGCGAGGCGATCTTCCATTAGCGTGTGGTCTCTGGTCCACAGTGATAAACATTTATCCCTAAGTACGTAGGCCCGGCTATCACCGGTATGGGCGATGACGGCTTGGGTGTGATCTGTCTCACGCGTCATCGCGACGGCAACAATGGTGGTCCCCATGCCTTTGACTTTAGGATTTTGCTTGGCGTGTTCTAATATTCGTTGGTTGGCCGACTCAATGGCCTGGACCAAGATCGTTTCTAGCGTCTCAGTTGAAAGAGAGTGAGGGGCATTTTCACCCCATTGGGATTTGACATAGGCTGGGATCGTGTCGACCGCAATTTGGCTGGCAATTTCGCCTCCAGCATGACCGCCCATTCCATCAGCTAAGACCCAGAGCTGGTATTCATTATCGACAGAAAATGCATCCTGATTGAGTTTGCGAACCCGCCCGATGTCGGTGAGGCCCACACCAACCCATGTTGATGACAATGGGACGGTCATGACGCGATGGTCACCTTTTCCGGTGGACCATAGTTCTGCACCATGCGGTCACAAATCAGATCGGCTAAGGGTTCCAAATTTTTGCAATCAGCTTCATTATAGGCAATTAATAATTCTCGAGAAGCCTTTTGCCCGTTTTGCCATTCTTCCCAGAGACGAACCGCGTCCCAACCGGTTAAGCCCTTTAGTGAGATGTCCCGGTCGCACTCGAGTTCATGTTCGATAGATTTTAACCCACCTTTCAACCCAAGTCTTCTTGCTGCAAAACACAAATCAAAATGAGGATGATCAAGCATTAAATCAGGGTAGGTGGTTTTCAGAAAAGGAATATCAAATCCGGAACCGAAAAATGTCACGAGCAAATCGTACGGAGCTAGTTCATCCTGTAATCGACTTTCGGAAAGTGTCTCTCCCTGAATAAGGGTCGTCATTCGCCCTCGGCCATAGATGCCAACTAGGGTGATTTCGCCATATGGGGGAGGGACGCCATTTGTTTCAATATCGATAAAGGCTGTATTAGCCCTATAGTGAGGGTACAAACGCCAATGCTCTCTCGCCTTTAAAATTTTCCCGAAATACCGGGAATTGTGTTGCTGCCATTGCGCATGGGCTTCTTCTAGGATCGTATCATACAGGGCTTTGCGAGAGACAGAAATTTTTGGGAGGGTGGCACTCTGGAGAAAGGCCTCCCAACTTGTGATTCCCGCATCCCAGAGAAGTCGTTCGGTGGATTCTCCAATCCCTTGTAAAAAAATAAATGTAGAAGGCAACATAGGATGAACATAGAGAGGAGGAACCCATTCTAGCCTTGATTTCACCAGGAGGACAAGCTACATTCGACACTCGGTCATCGTATTGTGATTAATCAGCTTAATGAAAATTGAGGACCTATGGAATTTCGTGCGCATACGATCAAGATTACGATTGGCGGGATCCAAGTACTCGCTGACTTGAAACCCAATCGTACGGCCCAGGCCATTGTTGATGTATTGCCCATCTCCGCACCGGTCAATCAATGGGGGGAAGAGTTTTATTGCAAAGTGCCCGGCGTTAAAGATTATCGAGAAACAGCGAAAAACCAAGTCAAGGTTGGGGACGTGGCCTTTTGGGGGATGGGGGAAATGTTGGCCGTGTTTTTTGGACGTACACCCATGAGCCTGGGGGAAGATCCTGTTCCCGCCGATCGGGTGAATGTGATTGGCAAAATCCAGGGCGATGCCAAGGTGTTGCACCAAGCGGTAGGGGCCACCACCATGGCTGTAGAGTTACTTCCCGAGGGATCTTGATGAGACTGAATCCCGTCCGCATTCATCAAATGGCTGCCATGGTCGTGGAGCGTCTACAAGCTCGCGGACTACTGGAGGTCCAAGGGAAAACGGATGCAGTCGTTCAGCAAGTGGAATCGGCCATTACCACAGAATTGCATGTGGAGGATCGACTCAATGCCGATGTTCGAGACATGCTGAAGCAATTCGACCGGGAGTTTGCAGAAGGCCGTGCGGATTATCAAAAAATGTTTTCGATGGTCAAACAAAAGCTCATCAAAGAACGTGGCATCGTTTTATAGTCGTTCAAAGATATCGCGCGCATATTATGGCTCTCTTGCTCAGCGACGAAAAACAGATGCATTTGTCCCATGTGATCGTGGGAAGTTTTAAGAATATCTCACAAGCCCAGTTGGTTGGGGATCAGGCGCAAGCCCTTCGTGAAGTTAAAAAAGTCATTGCCGAACATATGAAAGTCGAAGCTGAATTGGATCAACGTGTTCGGCGTCGTCTGGAATCCTACTCCCGGGCTATTCCCGAAGGATCTCAAGAATGGGATGTGCTCTATCACAAAACATTCGAAGAAGAATTACGCAAGCGAAAGCTAGGGTAGAAAGTAGTAAAAAGGGGGAAGGGAATAGTATGGTGCAAGGTCGCTAAGTTTGTTCTCATTTGCGTTGCGATTGCTTATATTGGTGAGATCCCTGCCCACAACTCGCAGAGATGACGAATTGTTTGACGGGGACGACGAAATCTTGGGTGTACAGTCTCCATACTTCCTCCACCTCATCTCCTATATATTCCTATCTCGTCAATCCCTACATTTCCCCTATTCGTCATATATGGACTCCGCCCTTTATGCAAGCAAGATTCACACAATTGTTGGGACCGGGTCTGCTGTCATATATCCGGCTTCGTGGTGGAACCCTCATTCCTGGTTCCGAGCCTTGATGGTTGTCGC
>Ga0224497_10000316_pt1 | contig 35639 bp, 33 predicted proteins | sample SF_Jul11_sed_USG_4_FD_167970 | JGI IMG/M metagenome (GOLD analysis project Ga0224497, IMG submission 167970) | Sediment microbial communities from San Francisco Bay, California, United States - SF_Jul11_sed_USGS_13 | ecosystem: Environmental > Aquatic > Marine > Sediment | place: USA...
CAGGAGCTCGGCGACCGCCTCAGGAGGTCGAGGAACTCCTCGCGCAACGGTCGGTTGTGGAAGACGCCGCGGATCGCGGACGTGACGGTCAGGGCGCCCGGCTTCTTGACGCCGCGCATCTCGACGCAGAGATGGCGCGCCTCGATCACCACCATCGCGCCCTTGGCGGCCAGGTTCTCCGCCAGGAAGCTCACGACCTGCTCCGTCAGCCGCTCCTGAAGCTGCGGCCGCTTGGCGTAGAACTCCAGGATCCGGGAGAACTTGGAGAGCCCGACGATCTGGTCCCCCGGAACGTAGGCGATGTGCGCGTGGCCGTAGAACGGCACGAAGTGGTGCGAGCACATCGAGTAGAACGGGATGTCGCGCTCCATCACCATGTGCTCGTAGCCTTCGTCGTTCGGAAACGTCGTGACCTTGGGCTTGGCGCCCGAGCGCAGCCCGTTGAACATCTCGAGGTACATCGTCGCGACCCGCTGGTCGGTCCCCACGAGATTGGGGTCGCCGTCGGGGTCGAGTCCCAAGGCCTCGATGATCCCGCGCACGTGGCCCGCGATGGTCTCGAGCTGCCGCCCGTCCACGCGGGTCGGGTCGAACTCCGCCACTGGCGGCTCGAGGAGCTTGTCCAGCTTGCGGGTCGGGGACGGATCGCTCATTCTTCGAATCTCCTCGCCAGTCTTTGCGGGCCGGGGCATCTTACCGCAGGCGACAATTGCCGCCCGAGACAGTCGATCGGGTTGCCCGCGCCGGCCAGTCAGTAGGGCCCGCGCTCGAGCCACTTGATGAGTGCGATGACGCATAGAGAGCCCCCGAAGGCCAGCATAAGACCGGCCACCAGAAACAGCTCCGACCGCATCTTCTCCGAGGGCTCGCTTCCCAACCAGCGCTGCGCCCACCTGGGGGATAGCAACGCCAGCAGGGCTGCGCTTCCGAAGGCCAGGAACAACAGGCTGAGCAGTGCGGCTCCGATCCAGGGTCGCCAGTATCCGACCAGGTAGAACGACACGCAGAGGCCGATCCAGAGTCCTCCCAGGACCCGACGGCTCCTGCCAGGCAGGGCCGCCAGCAGAGCGGAGCCTCGGGACCGTCTCGGCGCAGTCACTTGAAGTCCTCAATCGGTGCCGGCCAGGAGTCCCGCGTCAGCCTCCTCGAGCCCTGGTACCCGAGAACGCTCATGCAACCGTCGGTGATCCCTACTATATCGGCGGCGAAGTTGGCCACTCCCGGAGCCCTCGCAAATCGGCGGACGCCCTGGACTGCAACCCACCGCCCTCGAAAACGCCGCCGCTGGCGGTATACTCCCCCCGCTAAGGGGGATCCATGGCCGAGATTACGATCGAATACTGCGTCGTTTGAAACTACCAGCCTCGAGCCGCCGGTCTGGCGGACTCGCTACGAGCCAGATATGAAGTCCCGGCCCGCCTCATCAAGGGCTCGGGCGGAGTCTTCGACGTCCGAATCGACGGCGAGATGATCTTCTCCAAGGACTCGACGGGGCGCTTCCCGGAGGCCGGAGAGGTGGAAGAGCTGCTGGCCGGTCGCCTGACCACCTGACGGGCCCACCTGACGGGCTCACCTGACGGGCTCACCTGACGGGCCAGAGACCCGAAAAGGAGCGAAAACAACCGGCCCGGTCGAACTCGCCCGATCCCCCGAGCGGATCGGACCGGGGCGGTGATCGGTCGACCGCGCCCCAAGAGTCCAGCCGGGCCGGCTGGTGCCCTGATGGATCCTCAGCACGTCCCGTGCCAGTCGCGGCGCCGGCCAGAAACTCCCTTGGGGAAGGGGAATCGGGCGTCACCGGCGAAGCGCCGCGCGGGCGGCAAGTCCAAGCGACCGCGGCGCGGCGTTCAAGGACTTGGATCGCCCGCCGCCGCGTCCGGCATCGCCGTCAGCTGGACCACGATCTCGATGTGGCCGGTCTGCGGGAAGAGATCGAGGAGCGTGAGAGCGCGGATCTCGTAGGCCGTTCGCAGCTCGCGCAGGTCGCGCGCCAGGGCCGCCGGATGGCAGGAGACGTAGGTCAGCGTCCGCGGGCGGCGCTCGACGAGCGCCCGGAGGATCGGCGGCGCGAGGCCGGGGCGCGGCGGGTCCACCACGACCCGATCGCAGGCCGCCGGCAGCTCGGGAATCCAGCTCTCGACCGCCCGGTGGACCACCTCGACGTTGCCGGTCCCGTTGCGCCGGGCGTTGATCCGGCCGTAGCGCGCCGCGACGCCGTCGCCCTCGACGGCGACGACCCGGGCGTACCTGGACGCCAGAGGCAGGGCAAACAGGCCGACCCCGGCGTAGAGGTCGATGGCCAGCTCTCCGCCCTCGTCCCCGACGGCGACCTCCGCGAGCCGTTCGAGAAGGGAGCGATTGCCCTGGAAGAAGCAGCGCGCGTCGAAGGCGTAGGCGAAGGGCCCCACGGCGACCCTCACGTCGCCGTGCGGCACCCCCCGCGCCACGGGCGCGCTCGAGAGCTCGCCGCCGTCGCCGACCGCGAGATCGATCCGGGGCGGAGGATGGGCCGGCGGCGTCGCCGCCAGCTCGAGGACGGCGCGCTCGAGCTCGGGAACGAGCACCGGACACTCCTCGACGGCGACGATCCGGTGGCTGCGACGCCCGTGGTAGCCGAGCGTCGCGGGCTCCCCGGGCGCGCCGTCGCTGGGCGGCGACACGTGGAGCCGCGTCCGGGTGCGGTAGCCCCAGGGGGCTCCGCCGACCACCTCGTGGGCCGGCAGCTCGACCCCGCCGATCCGCGCGAGGGTCTCGAGCGTCGCCGCCACCTTGTAGGCGATCTGCCGCTCGTCCTCGAGGTGCTGCAGATCGCAGCCGCCGCACTCGCCGAAGTGGCGGCACGGGGCCGCGCGCCGGCCCGGGCCGGGCGCGAGGATCTCGACAACCTCGGCGCGCGCGTAGCTCGCCTTGCGCTCGGCGACCCGGACCCGAGCCCGATCCCCGGGCGCCGTCCGGGGCACGAACACGGGCAGCCGCTCGTGCCGGCCCAGCCCGTCGCCGCCGGCGATGAGCTTCTCGATCACGAGCTCGATCTCGTCGCCGCGCGTCAGCCCGCCGCCGGCGGCGTGGAAACCGGGCTCGTTCATCCGACCACCAGCTGGACTCTCTCGGCCAGGGGTCCGAGCTTCTCCGCGACGGCCCTGCCGAGCTCCGCGGCGGAGTGGCGGCGGCTGAGATGACAGAGGACCAGGTGCTCGTTGGCGAAACGGTCCCGGCGCTCCACCAGGTCGTCCAGATGCACGTGGCCGAACTTCCGGGCGCGGTCGCCGTGGCCGGCGGCGAGGAACGTGCACTCGAGGATCAGGATCCGGCTCGCGAGCAGCCGCGGCTCCGCATCGAGCACCGTCGCGGCGGTATCGCCGCAATACGACACCCAGTCCTCGACGAGGGTCTCCTCGATCGCCGTGCCCCCCCGCTTCAAGGCCGCCAGCTCGGGCCCGGGAAGGTCGCGGAAGCGCTCGCGCAGGCGGCGGCGGGCACGCACCAGATGGAAGCCGAGGCTGGGCACCACGTGGTGCGCCGCGAACGCCTCGACCTCGAGATCGGCGGCCACGCGCAGCCGATCGCCGGGCTGCATCGGGACGATCTCGTAGTCGTACCGCGCCGACTCCAGCTCGGCGGCCCCGTCGAGCCAGCGCCCGAGGGCGCCCGCGGCCGCCGCCGGGCAGGCGACGCGCGTCGGTCCGGCGCCGTACCGGGCACGGTAGGAGAGCACGAACGGCAGACCCAGGCAGTGGTCGAGGTGGCCGTGGGTCACGAAGACGTCCCGGACCCCGATGAGGGCCAGATCGCCACGGCCCACGTCGAACGCGAGGCCGGGCGGGTGGACCCGGAACCAGGTCCGATCCCCGCCGCGCGACCGGCCCTCGAGTCCGAGGCTGCCGAAGGCGAGCCTCACGCCGCCTCCCGCCGACTCAAATCTCCTGGTACAGCCAGCGCCGGATCGGCTGCAGGCGCTTGCGCACGTCCTCCCAGTCCGGGTCCATGCGCCACAAGGCGCCGGCCACCGAGGAGACCAGCGAGTTGCCGTCCTGGGGGGTGAAGCAGAAGCCGACGACCTCGCGCCCGTGGCGGACGAGCAGGGACGGCACCACGACGACCGTCTGCGACAGGATCCGCCCGTAGTAGCCGTGGTCGCGTCCGAAGCTGAAGATCAGGTTGGCGTGGGACTTGTCGGTGACGGCGACCCGGTGGTTCGCCTTGAGCCGATTCACGACCTCCTCGAGGCTCGTCTCGCGGTCGAGGACGATCTGGAACCAGATCGAGTGCATGTACTGGGTGTTGAGCTTGACGGCGCTCGAGAAGAGGTCGAAGCGCTGGTCGACGGTCTCGAAGAGGTGGAACGCGTCCCGGGCGTGGTGGGTGCCGAACTCCTCGTCGCCGTGATTGCCGACGCTGGGGGCCGGGAGGAAGGACCCGACCTGGGTGATGTCGTTGGCGCGGCGCATGCAAACGAAGATTCCGCGGTCGAGGCAGTAGCCGTCCTCGCCGTCGTCGGCGATCGTCTTGATGAGCGTCGTGATGTTGTGGGTGTTGCACGAGACGATCTGCATGTAGCGGTCGTCCTCGGGCACGAACGCCTCGTCGTTCACGCCGCGGGCGTAGGGCTTGCCGAAGCCGAACTCGCTGCCCTGGGCCAGGAAGCCCTGGGGGCCCGAGATCTTGGAGTAGATCTGTTTCTTGTTCTCATTGCCGGCCGGAGTGCAGTCGATGACGACGGTGGCGCGCTCGAGCGCCTCCAGAGCCTCGAAGCTGACCTTCTGACCCATGCCCTCGAAGGCCGAGACGCTCTCGGGCTCGGTCACGAGCTTCGCTCCCCGCCCCATCAGGTGCTGGATGCGGGCCTTGTCCGAGGCCAGGGGCGTGCGCTTGTGAAAGGTGACCTCGTCGATTCCGAAGCGCTCCCGAAAGTCCGTGAAGAGCCCGATCAGCGGCTCGCCGATGGTGCCGGTACCCACGATGTGGACGATTCGTTTCATGCTTTCGCTCCGTGCTGCGACGCGGCCCGCGTCGTGGTCTGGGGGAGGCCAGAGTAACACAGCGCCATGGGCCGCCGCGGGCTCCCGAGCCCCCCCCGGGCGGAGGCGCCCGACGGCTCAAGAGCCTGGCGATCCCGCCCCTCCGTGCCGCCCGCCGCCCCTCCACCGGGGATCGCGGAGCGCGAACTCGTCGAGCTCCCGCGGCACTTCGATCAACGTCTTCGTCGTCTCGGGATCGCAGATCCCGTTCTCGCACACGTAGGTGTAGACATTCCATTCCCCGCCGGGCGCGAAGTGGCTTAGAGTCTGAGCTTCGTCGCAGCGGCCGCACCGCACGGTGAGGTTGCGGATGTGGATCGTCGACGTTCCGGGTGGAATCTCCATGCGCTCAAGGCTAGCAAACGGCGCCGCATCCCTGGCCGGCGCCCTGGTCGCCCTCGCGGCCGGCGCCCAGGGCGGTCCACCCCCGGCGAGCACTCCGCCCGCCGCGACCCCCTTCCGGGGCGAGGTCTCCGTCGCCTACGTCCTCGTGCCGGTCGTCGCGGAGTCCAAGACGGGCTTCGCGGCGGGGCTCTCCAAGAACGACTTCCGGCTCACGGTCGACGGCACGCCGGTCGGCATCGAGAGCTTCGAGAGCGGCGCCGACGCCCCGGTCGGGATCCTCTTCCTCCAGGACCTCTCCGGGAGCATGGGGATCGGCGCCAAGCTCGACCACAGCCGGACGCTCATCCGCTGCGTCCTCGGCCTCGAGCGGGCCGGCGACGAGTTCGCGGTCGCCTCCTTCGGCGACCGCAAGCTCTTCGTGGAGGTCCCCTTCCCGGGAACCCGCGAGGCGATCCTCGAGGCCGCCGCCCGCTTCGCGGGCTACGGGCGCACCGCCCTGCACGACGCCGTGGGCTGGCTCCCGGATCTCGTCTATTCGCGCGCCACCCCCCGGCGGGCCGTCGTGCTCCTGACGGACGGCGTCGACAACGCCAGCGTGCTCGCCCCCGCGGCGGCCAGGAACGAGGTCCGCCAGGCCGAGGTCCCCGTGCACGTCGTCGGCCTCGAGACCGGCAGCATCGATGCCGTCGACGCCGCGGGAGACAAGGTCCACCGGCTGGCCGACACCCTGAACCTCATCGGCTGGGCGACCGGCGGCAGCTACCGCTCGACGGCGAGCGCCGCCGACATGCGCCGGGCCTGCCGCGAGATCGTCGAGCAGCTGCGACATCAGTACGTGCTCGGCTTCTCGACGCGGGCCGACGGCGGCGCCGCTCTTCACGAGATCGAAGTCGAGGTGCCCGGCAAGTCGAAGAAGCTGCGGCTCCGCTTCCGCCGTAGCTATCATGGCGCCGAGCCCCTAGAATGAGGTGCTGCGCCGCACGGTGACGAGAGAACCGGAGAGGAGTGCAACGGAATGAGGAGAATCCTGCGGGGAGTGCTGCCGGTCCTGGCGATCGCGCTGATCGCCGGCGGCTGCGCGACCAAGAAATACGTCCAGACCGAGATGGAGACCATGGAGGCCGAGGTCGGCGAGCGGATGGACGGCATCGAGACCCGGGTCGAGGAGAACCAGTCCGCGATCGAGGAGAACGAGGAGCGGCTCGCGGCCGCGTCGGAGACCGCCCGCGACGCGTACGACCGCGCCGTCGCCGCGGGACTGCTGGCCGAAGGGAAGTTCCTGTACGAGACGATCCTGTCCTCGGATCGCTTTCGGTTCGAGGTCGACCGCGCCGAGCTCAGCGACGAGGCGCGCGCCGCCCTCGACGAGTTCGCGGAGCAGTTGAAAGCCGAGAACAAGAACGTGTTCGTCGAGATCCAGGGTCACACGGACTCGACGGGCTCCGAGAGCTACAACTTGAAGCTCGGTGAGCAGCGGGCCGAGGCGGTCCGCCGCTACCTGAGCGAGAGACACGGGATCGCGCTGCATCGGATGTCGATCATCTCTTACGGCGAGACGGCTCCGATCTCCGAGAACGACACCCGCGAGGGCCGCGCGCTCAACCGCCGCGTCTCCCTCGTGGTCCTGCAGTAGGAGCGGCCGAGGAAGGTCCGTCGGGCCCCGCGGCTGCGCGCCCGGGGCTCGGCGTCAGCCGCGCTCGGCCGAGCCGAGGGCGCGGTCGATGGCTGCCGCGACCTGGTTCGCCGTCGAGATCCCGGTCCGGGTGTAGCCGATCCTGCTGTCCGGCCTCACGACCATCACGGTCGGTAGAGCGTAGATCCCGTAGCGCGAGCTCACCTCCTGGGTCGGGTCCATCAGCACGGGATACGAGAACGGCTCGTCCGCGACGTAGCTGCGCACCAGGTCCTCGGCCTCGCCGACGTTGATGGCCAGGAAGGACACCGCGTCCGAGCCGTAGCTGGCCCGCAGCGCGGACAGGATCTCGGCCTGGAGCCGGCAGGGGCCGCACCACGTGGCCCAGAAGTCCACCACCACGACGCGGCCGGAGAAGTCCCCGGACGTCACTCGCGACCCCTCGAGCGAGCTCAGATCGAACTCGAGCATCTCCGCCGCTGCTTGCTCCGCAGCCGGCCGGCCGGGCGGGGATACCAGCACCCGGCGGGCCGTGAAGCCCGTGCCGACGGCAACGAGCGCCACCAGGGCAAGAAACCACGGCCGGCCTGCGAGCCGTCGTGACGGGGGTCGACGTTCCGTGTCCATCAGGCCAGCATAACGCAGGCCGCCGCCGGCCCCCAGGCTGGCGGCGGCTTCACCTCGTGCCGCGCCCGGAGACTTCGGCAGCGACCTGCTCGCTTGCTGCTCTGTTGGCCGCCTACTTCTTCTTGACGGCCTTCCTGACGACCTTCCTGACCGCCTTCACGGCCTTCTTGGCAGCCGCCTTCATCGGGGCCTTCCTGGCCGCCGCCTTCTTCACGGCCTTCTTGGCGGCCGCCTTCTTCGGGGCCTTCTTGGCCGCCCTCTTCTTCACGGCCTTCTTGGCCGCCCTCTTCTTCACGGCCTTCTTGGCCGCCGCCTTCTTCACGGCCTTCTTGGCGACCCGCTTCTTCGCCGCGGGCTTCGCCACTTTGCGCGCCGCCGCCTTCTTGACCCTCTTCTTAGCCGTCTTCTTTGCCTTGGCCATGGCCATTCCTCCGTTGCCCGCGATGGGCCTTTATTGATGAACGATCCTCAGCGGATCGATTCAGCGCTCGCATCGCCCCCGGCTCAGCTGCAGCCACTCGTGGAGCCACACTCGAGGCACTTATAGCACGAGCCGTTCCTCACCATGATCGCGCCGCAGTCGTGACAGCTCGGAGCGTCCTGCTGATAGAGAAACGTTACCCTGCCGTGGGCGGCGGCGTTGCCACCCGCGGCCGTGGCGGCCGAGGCTTCGGCGGCGGCGACCCGCGGTTTCTCGCGGATCACGACGCCCGCCTCCTCCTGTCGGTCGCGGCTCAGGAACTTCGAAGCCATCCAGCGGAAGATGTAGTCCATGACCGACTTCGCCATGGGGATCTCGGGATTGTTGGTGAAGCCGGACGGCTCGAACCGGGTGTGGGTGAACTTGTCGACGAGCGTCTGGAGCGGCACGCCGTACTGCAGCGAGATCGAGATGGCGGTGGCGAACGAGTCCATGAGGCCGGAGATCGTGGAGCCCTCCTTGGCCATCACGATGAACAGCTCGCCCGGCATCCCGTTCTCGAAGAGGCCGACCGTCAGATAGCCCTTGTTGCCGTTGACCGTGAACTTGTGGGTCAGAGCCTGACGCTCGTCGGGGAGCTTGCGGCGCCGCGGGCTCGAGGCTTCGCCGTTGCGCGTCGCGGCATCCGAGCCCCGGCTGGTCGACAGCGGCTGGCTGCGCTTGCAGTTGTCCCGGTAGATCGCCACCGCCTTGAGACCGAGGCGCCAGCCCTCGATGTAGGCGTTCATGATCTCCTCGGGAGTGGTGTCCTCCGGCATGTTGATCGTCTTGCTGATCGCGCCGGAGACGAAGGGCTGGACCGCGCCGAGCATCTTCAGATGGCCGATGGGCTGGATCGAGCGGGATCCGTTCGCCGGCTTGAAGGCGCAGTCGAAGACGGCGAGATGCTCCTCCGCGAGGTGGGGCGCTCCCTCGATCGTGTCGTTCTCGTCGATGAACTCGACGATCGCCTGGATCTCGTCCTTCTCGTAGCCCAGGCGTCTCAGGGCCGCGGGCACGGTGTTGTTGACGATCTTGATCAGGCCCCCGCCCACCAGCTTCTTGTACTTGACGAGAGCGATGTCGGGCTCGATGCCCGTCGTGTCGCAGTCCATCATGAAGGCGATCGTGCCCGTGGGCGCGACCACCGAGATCTGGCTGTTGCGCAGGCCGGTCCTCTCCCCGAGCCGGACGACCTCGTCCCACGAGGTCTTCGCCGCCTGCAGCAGCTCCAGCGAGACGTGCGCGGGGTCCAGCCCCTGAATGGCGTCGCGGTGCTTGCGCATCACGCGCATGCACGGCTCCGCGTTCTCCTCGAAGCCGGCGAAGGGACCGAGGGCCGCGGCGATCCGCGCCGACTGCGCGTAGGACGCTCCAGACATGAGCGCCGTGATGGCGCCGGCGTAGTCCCGGCCGGCGTCGGAGTCGTAGGGCAGGCCGCGAGCCATCAGCAGGGCTCCGAGGTTCGCGAACCCGATGCCGAGCGGCCGGAAGCGATGCGAGTTCTCCTCGATCCGTTTCGTCGGGTAGCTGGCGTGGTCGACGATGATCTCCTGAGCCGTGATCAGCACCTCGCAGGTGTGCCGGAAGCTCTCCGCGTCGAAGCGCTCGGTCTCGGGATCGTAGTATCGCAGCAGGTTGATCGACGCCAGATTGCAGGCCGTGTCGTCGAGAAACATGTACTCGCTGCACGGATTGCTCGCCCGGATGCGATCGGTGTTGGAGCAGGTGTGCCAATCGTTGATGACGGTGTCGTACTGCACTCCCGGGTCGCCGCAGACCCAGGTGGAGTCCGCGATCCTCCGCATCAGATCGCGGGCCGAGTAGGTCTCGACCGGCTTCCCGGTGGTGACGGCCCGGGTCGTCCACTCGCCGTCGTCGACCACCGCCTGCATGAACTCGTCGGTGATCCGGACCGAATGGTTGGCGTTCTGGTAGAAGACCGAATCGTACGCCCCGCCGGTGACGTTGAAGCCGCCGTTGTAGCCGGCGTCGATGAGCGCCCACGCCTTGCGCTCCTCGATCTCCTTGCAGCTGATGAACTCGAGGATGTCGGGGTGGTCGATGTTGAGGATGACCATCTTGGCCGCCCGCCTCGTCTTGCCGCCGCTCTTGATGACGCCGGCGAAAGCATCGAAACCCTTCATGAAGGAGACCGGGCCCGAGGCGGTGCCGCCGCCGGCGAGCATCTCCTTGGACGAGCGCAGCGTGGACAGGTTGCTACCGGTGCCGGAGCCGAACTTGAAGAGCATGCCCTCGGTCTTGGCCAGCCTCAGAATGGACGGCATGGTGTCCTCGACCGAGTTGATGAAGCAGGCGGAGCACTGGGGACGCTCCTCGATCCCGACGTTGAACCACACCGGCGAGTTGAAGCAGACCATCTGGTGCAAGAGCATGTGCGTGAGCTCGGCGTGGAAGGTCGCGGCGTCCTCTTCGGCCGCGAAGTAGCCGCCGTCGACGCCCCACCGGGCCATGCTGTCGGCGACCCGGCCGATCAGCTGCCGCACGCTCGCCTCGCGCTCCGGAGTGCCCAGCGGACCGCGGAAGTACTTGCTGACGACCACGTTGGTCGCCGTCTGGCTCCAGAAGGCGGGCACTTCCACGTCCTTCTGCTCGAAGACCTTCTCGCCCCGCTCGTTGACGATCAGCGCGTCCCGGCGCTCCCAGTCCACGGCTTCGAACGGATCGACCCCCGTGCAGGTGTAGTAGCGCTCGAATCGCAGTCCCCTCCGAGCCGCCGGGGTCTCCTCGCCGGCCGCCGTCAGGATCGCCGATCTCGCCGGATCGCCGTTCGATGGTTTGCTGCGCGCGGTCGGCTCCAACGTCATTCCTCGCTCCTTCGACACGATCGAAAAACTCCAGTTCTTCCCGGACGGCGCCCGCTCGAGACGTCCCCGACGTCCTGTTGCGCGAGAGCCTACGATGCCCCACATGCTGTGGTTTGTCAAGTGCGGTGCACTACATCTTGTGGCCGACGGCAAACCCGAATTTCTCTTTGGCCATGCGCACTTGCTCCCCGCGGCCCGTCGCCGCCGCGATCCCGGGCGGCGGGCCGCCGCGGCTCGTCCGCCGGCCCGCGAGGCTGCGACCGGGCGGCCGCGGGCGCCTAGTCCAGCGCGCCGGAGACGGCGGCGGCCGCCTCCTCGGCGTCCGCGGCCGGGGCCGCGAGGCTCTCGGCAGCGCGCGCCGCCGCCAGCTTGGAGCGGATGTCTCGCACCCGATCCCCGCCCAGCCACAGGGTCGTCTCGCGGCCGGAGGTGCGGGCCGGGAACCGGTCCCCGCCGGAGTCGAAAACCTCGAGGAGCTGCTCGTCGTCGCCCGGGCTCAGGGTCACCGCGAGCACGGGCTCGCCGGCGACCGCCGCTCCCGCGTCGAGCGCCTCGGCCTTGGTGCCGGTGATCGCGTAGAGCAGATCGGAGACGGCGTTGAACTCGACCTGCTCCCCGTCCCGCTCCCACTGGCCGCTCACGCGGACGAACGACACGCTGCCGTCGGCGTCCCGCACCTCGAAGGCGTCGATCTCGTAGACCGCGAGCGTCGCCCAGGCGAGGGAGCGCCAGCCGTCCGGCTCCCGCGCCAGGTCCTCGGCGAGGCTGTCCGCCACCCGGACGACCCTGCCTTCGGCTCGCGCCCAGCGGCCGCCCTCTTCGCCGCCGGCCGGCGCGCCGAGCTCGAGCTTCCAGGCCGTTCCGTCCTCGCGCACGACCTCCACGATCCCGGAGGGCGGCTCGACGCCGAAGCTCTCCGCCGCCGGGTCGGGGTCGTCGACGAACTCCTCGACCTGGAGGCCGGTCAGCGCGGAGAGGAACCGCGACACCGTTCCCTCGTCGGCGCGATCGACGCGGGGGGCCTCCAGCCAGAGCTCGTCGCCGCGCCGGGCGACGGCCACCCGCTCGCCCTCACCGGTCAGAGCGAAGCGGGCGACGTCATCGGGCTCTCCAGGGAAGACGTCGCGGCTGCGCCACTCCCCGGCCGGCCGCGCGAGCTCGCTCCACAGGCCGTTGGCGACGACGTAGTACGGCGCGCCGTCGCCCGTGGCGACGACCATCGAGTCGGAGGCGGGGATCGCGCCCCCGATCTCGAGCCGGCGCTCGCCCGCGGACGTCGCGACGGTCAGCACGGCCCGCGGTGGATCGAGGCCGAGCTCGCCCGGCTCTCCCGACTCGAGGGTGCGCCGCTTCTCGAGGCCCGCGAGCTGGTCGAGCAGACGCTCGACGCCGCCATCGTCGGCCCGCGCCGCGAGCGGCTCCGTCAGGCTCCACGTCGGATCCTCCGCGCCGCCGGCTCGCGACAGGGCGACGCGCTCGCCGTCCCGGGTCCAGGAGATCGCCGAGACCTCGCCGGCCTCGAGGTCCAGGACCCGCTTCGCCCGCTCGGCCCGCTCGTCGCTACCGGGCAGGTCGCGCTCCACGAACCAGACGAACGCGCCCAGGCCGGCCACGAGGAGCAGGAGGATCCACAGGGTGCGGGGGCGCACGGCCTCAGCTCCTGCGGCGCCGGTAGACGAACACCCCGAGCGCGATGACGAGCGCCGGCAGGCCCGCCACGCTCAGCCAGAAGATGCGGCGCATCTGGCCGGCGGAGAGCATCAGGCTGACGCTCTCCGGCGTCTTGGCGGCGATGCCCACGAGCGACTCGCGCTCGGCCAGCCAGTTCAGCGCGTTGGCGAGCAGCGTCAGGTTGCCCACGTTCTGGAGCTGGCCATTGGTCGCGAAGGTGGCGTCGCCGATGACGACGAGCCGCTCGCCCGCCGGCGGCGGCGCGGCCTCCTCGTCCGCGCCCGCGGCGGGCTCGGCCGGCGCGCCGGCCGACTCCGCGACGGCGCTGACCGCCACGCCGAGGGAGACCGGCCCTTCGAGATCTCCCTCCTCCTTCTCCACCCGCCCTAGCTCGGCGAGGTCCGTCTCGCCCCAGCCCTCGTCGGTGGTCATCAAGAGCTCCGCGACGTCGAAGCCCTCCACGCCGTCCGCCGCCGACACCGACCGGGCGAGCGACAGGATCGTCGGCAGCTCGGTCTGACCGAGCGACCGGGTGATGACGTGGCTGCCGTAGTTGTTGACGTAGATCGTGTCGGCGCCGAAGAACGGCAGGGGGTTGGCCGGATCGACGACGATGTCGTCGCCCAGGGTGACTCCGAAGTTGTCGAGAAAGGGCCCCAGCCCCGTCTCGACGAGGCCCCCGCCGGCGGCGAGCGTCGGATCGACCAGCACCAGCAATCTGCCGCCGCCCTTCAGGAACTCCGTCAAGGCCGCGAGCTCGGGCGGGAGGAAGTTCCCCGTCGGGCCGGCGATGACCACCAGCTGGGTGCCCGCGGGCACCGCGGTCTGACCCAGCGACGCCCACGACTCGACCTCGAAGTTGTCCCGGGCGAGCAGGTCCTCGACTGCCGACAGGCCGGCGGGCGAGAAATCGCCCAGCTGGAGCTCCCCGTGCCCGGTGGTGAAGAGCACCTTGGGCCGCGCGCCGCCGCCGAGCTCGACGAGCGCGCTGGTGAAGCTCTGCTCGCCCGTGAACCCGGTCATCCGCGGCCCCTGGCCGAACTGCAGTCCCGAGTAGTCGTACTCCGCCAGATCCTGCGCCTCGACGAGCCGCCGGTCGCCGCCGCTCTCGAAGACGATCACGTTCACCGAGTCGATGGCGTAGCGATCGACGAGGGACTGGGCCTCGGCCAGGTTCCGGCTCGGATCCACCTCGCGCACCGTCAGCCGCGGCGACGCCGCTTCGTAGCGGGCCAGCAGCTCCTTGACGGGCTGGTACAGCTGCTCGCCCGGCTCCATGAAGACCACGACGTCGACGTCGCGGTCGAGCGCCGCCAGCACGTTCTCCGTCTTCTCGGACAGGCTGTAGATCGCGCTCTCGGTCCAGTCGAAACGCTGGTGGTACTTCCAGCCGAAGTAGTTCACGAGCAGCAGCAGGGCAGCCGCGAGGACCACGCCCGCGCTGAGCAGCGAGATCTCCGTCGCCGCCTTGCCCGCCCTCTTCGTCCCCTCGCTCATGGCTACCTCCACTTCCTGGCCGCGAGCGCGCGGCTGGCCAGGAACAGGAAGAACACCGTCGCCGACAGGTGGTACGCGAGGTGCCGGGTCTCGACGATGCCGCGGCTGAAGTCCTCCATGTGCTGCGGCAGGCTCAGGTAGGAGAAGATCTGCTTGGGCAGCTCGGCGTTGACCAGGCCCTCGAGGAACCCGAACGAGAAGAGGGGGATGAGCAGGGCGAAGGTGATCGCCGCGGCGACGAGCTGGCTGCGGGTCAGCGCGGTCGCGAGCACGCCGACCGAGAGAAACAGCGCGCCGACGGTGAGGACGCCCAGGTAGCTGGCCGCCACCGGGCCCCAATCCACCTCGTGGTAGTACTCGAGGATCAACGCGTAGGTCACGGTCGGCAGCCACAGGAAGGCGTAGAAGATCCACGCGGAGAGGAACTTCGAGACGACGACCTGCGCCTCCGTGATGGGCGCCGTCAGCAGCATCTCGATGGTGCCCGAGCGGCGCTCTTCGCTGATGAGGCGCATGGCGAGCGCCGGGGCGACGAAGAGCAGCACGAGCCAGAAGAAGAGGCCGTTGAAAAAGAAGCCCAAGGGCGCGATCTGGCCGCCGAACTGCGGGTTGTTGAGCGCGCTGACGATGAACCAGAACACGAAGCCGTTGACGAGCAGGAGGAGCGCCGCGACGATGTAGGCGAGGGGCGAGAGGAAGTAGGCCCGCAGCTCCCGCGTGATCGTGGCCCAGACCGCGTTCATCAGTTCTCGACCTCCCCCGCCTCGCCGGCCGCAGCGGGCTCGACCGCGCCGGCCGCGGCGGCCCCGGCGTCGTCGGTCGTCAGGCGCACGAAGATGTCCTCGAGCGAGGCCTTGCGCTGCGCCAGCTCGAGCAGGGTCCACCGGCGGTCGACCGCCAGGCGAAAGAGCTCCTCGCGGGGATCGCTCCCCGGCCGGCAGCGCAGCTCGAACTCGCGGTCGCCGTGGGCCTCGACCGCCGCCACCCCGGCCACCGCGGCCAGCAGCTCCGCCGCTTCGGCCCGCCCCTCCTTGAGCTCGAGGGTGACGACCGCCTCGCCCTGCCAGCTCCGGCGCAGGCTGTCCGGAGTGCCCTCGGCGACGACCCGGCCGCGGTCGATGATGACGACGCGGTCGCAGAGCAGCTCGACCTCGGGGAGGATGTGAGTGGACAGCAGCAGCGTCCGCCGCCCCCCGAGGGTCCGGATGAGCTCCCGGATGGCGATGATCTGCTTCGGATCGAGGCCGACCGTCGGCTCGTCGAGCACGAGCACCTTCGGCTGGTGGAGGATGGCGGCGGCCAGCCCGACGCGCTGCCGGTAGCCCTTGGAGAGGGTCCCGATGACCTGCCTCGCGACGCTCTCGATGAGGCAGTCCGCGAGCACCTCGCGGATCGCCGTCCGGGCCGCCGCCCCGGTCATGCCTTCGAGGCGAGCCCGGTAGGCCAAGTACTCGGAGACCCGCATCTCGGGGTAGAGCGCCACGTTCTCGGGCAGGTAGCCGACGTCGCGGCGCGCCTCGACCGGGTCCTCGAAGAGGTTGCGGCCCGACACTCGCACCCGGCCCGAGGTCGGCGGCAGGAAGCCGGTGATCATCCGGATCGCCGTCGTCTTGCCGGCGCCGTTGGGACCGAGCATGCCGACGATCTCACCGTCGTCGACGGCGAACGAGATCGAGTCGACGGCCGTGAAGTCGCCGTACCTGCGCGTCAGGTTCTGTACTTCGATCATCTTCCCTCCCGAGAGCCGGACAGCCGCGGGCGCCACGAGCGGCCCGGAGCCGAAGTTCCTGAAGCAAGACGTGTGCCCGGGGCGGGGGCGCCGCGCGCGCCCGGCCGCCGCCGCTCGCAGGCCCCGAGAGCGCGGGCCCCGCGGCGGCGAGGCGTCCGTTTTGGCGCTCGCGGCGCGTCAGCCTGACGCGCCGCCGGGGCAGATCGCCCCACGGGACGGCTAGAATACCCCCATCATGAAGCTCACGTTCCTCGGCGCCGCCGGCACGGTCACCGGCTCCAAGCATCTCCTGGACTGCGACGGCACCAGGATTCTCTTCGACTGCGGGCTCTTCCAGGGTCTGAAGAAGCTGCGCCAGCGCAACTGGAGCCCCTTCCCCGTCGACGTCGGCTCGATCGACGCCATCGTGCTCACCCACGCGCACATCGACCACAGCGGCTACCTCCCGGTCCTCGTGCGGGAAGGCTACTCCGGGCCGATCTACTGCACGGAGGCCACGGCCGACCTCGCCGCGATCCTGCTCCCGGACAGCGGCAGGATCCACGAAGAGGACGCCAAGTACGCCAATCGCAAGGGATTCTCGCGTCACGCGCCTGCCAAGCCGCTGTGCACCGAGGCCGACGCCCGCCGGACCCTGCAGCTGCTCGAGCGGGTGCCCTTCGACCGGCCGTTTCCGATCGGCGGCGCCGAGGTGCGTTTCCGCCGCGCCGGCCACATCCTGGGGGCGGCGAGCGCCGCGATCGAGCTCGGCGGCCAGCGGCTGCTCTTCTCCGGCGACGTCGGCCGCCAGCACGACCTCCTGCTGGAGCCTCCCGAGCCGCCGATGGAGGCCGATTGGATCGTCATGGAATCGACCTACGGCGACCGCCTCCACGACACGAGCGACCCGCTCGCGGCCCTCGAGCTGGTCGTCGAGCGAGCGATCGCCAAGCGGGGGACCCTCATCATCCCCTCCTTCGCCGTCGGCCGCGCCCAGGCCATGCTCTACTGCCTCTACCGCCTGTTCCAGGACTACGGCACCCCGAAGGTGCCGGTCTTCGTCGACAGCCCGATGTCGACGAGCGTGACCCGGATCTACCGCCGCAACAAGTTCGACCACAAGCTCTCCTCGAGCGAGTGCACGGCGGCCTTCGGCATCGCCCAGTTCGTCTCCTCGGTCGGGGAATCGAAGAAGCTGAGCGCCAACAAGAAGTGCAAGGTGATCATCTCGGCCAGCGGCATGGTGACGGCGGGGCGGGTCCTCCACCACCTCAAGGCCTTCCTCGGCGATGCCGCCAACACCGTCCTGCTCCCCAGTTACCAGGCGCCGGGCACCCGCGGCGCGGCGCTGGCGGCGGGGGCCGACGCTCTCAAGATCCACGGCCGCTACTTCGCCGTCAAGGCGGAGGTCGAGAAGATCGACCTGTTCTCGGCCCACGCCGACCAGGAGGGACTCCTGACCTGGCTCGGCCAGGCGCCGGCGCCGCCGCGGCGGATCTTCCTCGTCCACGGCGAGCCGCAGGCGGCCGACACCCTGCGGGTCAAGATCGGCGAGCGCTTCGGCCACGAGGTGCACGTGCCGGACCACCTCGAGACGGTCGAGCTGTCCTGACGCCGGGTCCGGAGAGCGACCGCATGAGCGACCGAGAGAGCGACCCCACGAGCGACCGAGCGAGCGACCCGGGCAGCCGGCCGCCCAGCCAGAAGTGGGGCTCCGTCCCGCGCTACCCCTACGACCGCCACCTCACCCGGGGCGACAACGGGCTGCTCCACGAGCGCCGGCGCGCCTTTCGCATCTTCCGCGAGTTCATCCGCGGATTCCGGACCTTCCACACGATCGGGCCCTGCGCCACGGTCTTCGGCTCGGCCCGCTTCAAGGAGGACCACCGCTACTACAAGCTGGCCCGCGAGGCCGGGGCGCGGCTGGCGCGGGCCGGCTTCGTCGTCATGACCGGCGGCGGCCCGGGGGTCATGGAGGCCGCCAACCGCGGCGCCAAGGAGGCCGGCGGGCTCTCCGTGGGCTGCAACATCGAGCTGCCGCGCGAGGAGCAGCACAACGACTACCTCGACCGCTGGGTCGAGTTCCGCTACTTCTTCGTCCGCAAGGTCATGCTCATCAAGTACTCCTACGCCTTCTTCGGGATGCCGGGCGGCTTCGGCACCCTGGACGAGATGTTCGAGGTCACGACGCTCATCCAGACGGGCAAGATCGAGCCCTTCCCGTGCGTTCTTATGGGCACCGACTACTGGCGCCCGCTCTTTGACTTCATCCGCGAGAGCATGCTGCGCGAGGGCACGATCTCGACCGACGAGAACCTGCCGGTGCTCCTGACCGACGACTTCGACGAAGCCATCGAGTTCGCCGTCCGCGGCGCCGAGCGCAGCCTGCGCAAGGGCAAGCTCACGCCGCTCCCGGACTCGCGGGCTGCCGGCTGAGCCCTGAACGGGCGCCGCCGAGGGGGGACGGACAAACGGCCCCCGGGGAGCTCATCCCCGGGGGCCGTGCGATGTCGAGACCGAGAGAGGACCGGCAGCGGCTAGCGCTGGGCCTCCAACGTGGACGGGTCGCAGTCCTCGACGATCGTCCCCCCGCCGTCACCCGTCGCGCAGGCCTCGTTGAACAAGTCGTCCGGGGGCAGAGGCGAGAAGCAGGTGTAGGCGACGGAGTCACCCACCGCCAGGCTCCCGATGACCAGGTCGCAGCTCGGCACCAGGGGATCGGAGACGAAGACGTCGACGAGCGGGACGTCGCCGGTGTTGGTCACGACGATGTCCCAGGGAATGGGCGGGGCGTTGGGATCGAACGGATCGAAGGTGCGCAGATCCTCGCCCTCCTCCTGCTTGCGGATGTCGATCGCCGGGTTGGCGGCCTCCACGACGACCACCTCGGACGGATCGCAGTCCGTCACGGTGCAGACGCACGCTTCGCCGCCGCCGGAGTCGCTGTCGCTGTCGCTGCCCGAGTCGCTGTCGCTGTCGCTGCCCGAGTCGCTGTCGCTGTCGCTACCCGAGTCGCTGTCGCTGTCGCTACCCGAGTCGCTGTCGCTGTCGCTGCCCGAGTCGCTGTCCTCGTCGTCGCAAGTGCACGCGCCGCCGTCGCCACCCGAGTCGCTGTCGCTGTCCGAGCCGCTATCGCTGTCCGAGCCGCTGTCGCTGTCCGAGTCACCGCTGCCGTCCGCCGGGCACAGCGGGCCGCCGTGGCGGCTCTCGCCCGAGAGCACCTCGAAGTCCCCGAACACCATGCCCGGGCCTATGGGCTGCGAGCAGCTCGTGTGGATCTGGACCTCGAGCACGCCGTTGACGAAGACCTTGATCTCCGTGCCGAGCGTCCCCTTGTCGTCGGCGCCCACGAACGAGAAGCTCTCACCCGGCTCGACGACGTCGTTGAAGACCTCGATGTCGTTCTTCTTCTGGATCACCACGATCTGGGCGTTGGGCGTGGAGCCGAGGTACACGAGGGTCAGCGCGGTGACCTTGCCGTCGCACTCGCCGCAGTCGGAGCCACCGCCGCCGAAGGTGCCCTCGACGCAGGCCTCGTTGACGAACGACTCCGCGACGGCGGGGGCAACGCAGTCGTAGGCGTAGCCCATTCCCGGATCCAGGTCGCCGATCATCTCGTCGCAGTCGGGGGTCAGCGGGTCGCTGACCGCCACGTCCGTCAGGGCAAAGTCGCCGGTGTTGGTGACGACGATCAGGAACGGCACGTCGGAGCCCACGGGCACGGTGCGCGAGTCGAGCCCCTCCTCCTGCTTGCGGATGTCGATCGCCGCGACGGGCTCGGGATCCGGGTCGCAATCGCTGTCCGAATCGGAGTCGCTGCCCGAATCGCTGTCCGAATCGCTACCGCTGTCCGAGTCCTCTTCGTTGCCGTCCTCCGGACACAGCGGACCACCGTTCCGGCTCGCGCCGGCCTCGACCAGGAAATCGCCGAACACCATCCCCGGGCCGATGGGCTGCGAGCAGCTCGTGTGGATCTGGACCTCGAGCGCGCCGTTCACGAAGACCTTGATCTCCGTGCCGAGCGTCCCGTTGCCGTCGGCGCCCACGAACGAGAAGCTCTCACCCGGCTCGACGACGTCGTTGAACACCTCGACGTCGTTCTTCTTCTGGATCACCACGATCTGGGCGTTGGGCGTGGAGCCGAGGTACAGGAGGGTCAGCGCGGTGACCTTGCCGTCGCACTCGCCGCAGTCGGAGCCGCCGCCGCACTCCGAGTCGCTGTCGGAATCACTGTCGGAGCCGGAATCGCTGTCCGAGCCGGAATCGCCGTCCGAGCCGGGATTACCCTGAACCTGGCCGGCACCCGGCGACAACAGCATCGTGACCAGCACCAAGCCGACAATGACTAAAGCCCAGCGGATGGGGTTCCTCAACACACCCATGACTACCTCCTCCCGTTGTGCGCCGCGCCCCCCCGGACCAGCGACTGGTTTCAGGTGGCAGAGTATACGACAACGCCACCGTCACTGTGAAGTGCGTAACACCGCGCGAGCCGCCAGGCCCCGCGGCCGCGGCCCGACGTCGGCCGGCTCGGTCCGGGCTATCCGAACTGCTCGCCGTAGCGCCGCGTCGCTTCGTCGCTGCCGGCGACGAACGCGACGTCGCCGCGGGCGAAGCGGAAGTCGGACCCGAGGTCGACGATCAGCTCTTCACCGCGCTCGACGGCGACCACCGAGCAGCCCGTGCGCTCGCGGATGCGCAGGTCGGCCGGCCGCTGGCCGGCCAGCGCGTCGGCCGACGTCTTCAGGACCTTGAGCTGCGAGTCGAGGGCGATCGCCTCCTCGCCCAGCAGCCGGCGGGCGAGGAGCTGGCCGGCCACCTGGCTGATCGAGAGCGCGAAGTCGGCGCCTGCGGCGTGGATCCGGTCGATGTTCTCCGAGTGGTTGACGCGGGCGATGATCGGCACTCGCGGCGCGAGATCCCGGATGACGACGCTGGCGAAAAGCGTCGCGGAATCCGAATCGAGCGCCAGCACCACGGCGCTGGCGCTCGCGATCTCGACCCGATCCAGGACCTGCCGGTCGAGCACGTCGCCCACCACGTCCGCTCCGGCGGCCGTCCGATCGACGACCACCACCGGCTCGCCGGCGTCGCGCAGCAGCTGCACGACCTTCGCTCCGACCTCGCCGTAGCCGGCGACGACGACCGGCGTCCGGGACGGCCTGGCGCCGCCGGCGCACGCCGTGGCGAAGCGGTCGACGGCTTCCTCGCCGCCTGCCAGGACGAGGATCCCGTTGGCCGCGATGCGCGTCTCGGCCGTGGGCTGGCTCTCGAGATCGCCGCCGATCCACTGGCCGAGCACCGTGACGCCCGTCAGCCTGCCGACGCCGGCCGCCGCCAGGGTCTGCCCGGCCAGCGGGCTGTCGGGGCCGACGCGGATCTCCTGGATGGCCAGCTTGCGGCCCAGGTGCTGCGCTCCGCTGACGATCGACTGCAGGCGCCGGCTGGCCTGCGCCGCGAGCGCCGCGCCCAGGACGTGACGCGGAGTGTAGGCCGCCGTCGCGCCCGCGAGGCGCATCGCGGGCAGGTGGAGGGGAGCCTCGACGAGGGCCAGGATCTCGCCCCGGCAGCCCAGCTGGCGGGCGCTCAGGATCACCGCCGCGTCCTCGTCGTCGCTGCCGTTGGCGATGAGCGCCCGGGCCGCGGCGATGTGGACCTTCTCGAGCGCCCCGTCCTCGAGCGATACGGCCAGCACGCGCTGGCCGCGCGCCATCAGCTTGCGCGCCAGCGCCGGATCGGGCTCGATGACGACCACTTCCACGCCGGCCCGCTCGACCTCCGCGAGCAGCGTCTCGACGGCGGGGCCGTACCGGTAGACGACGAGATGGTCGGCCAGGGCCTTCACCGTCGTCGGCAGCCGGGTCTCGAAGCGCTCCTCGAGCAGCGGGATGAGGTAGATCGGGAAGACGAGGAAGATGAGGAAGACGCCGATGAACTGCAGGCCGGCGACGAAGAGCACCATCGCCGGATGGCGCCAGGTCGCATCGGCGCCGTAGCCCGTCGTCGAGATGGTCTCCGCCGCCCACCCGACGCTCTGCCAGAAGCTGCGCGGAGCCCCCTCGAGGACCTGCATCCCGAACATGTAGACGACCGCCGACCCGGCGACGAGGACGGGGACGGAGAGAACGAGGATCGCGAGGCGCTGCCTGGAGCGGAGCATCGCCGCCGATTCTACTGGCCCGCCTCTCCCGGGCCTCTCCACCCCGCGGGTAGACTCCGGACCATGGCGGTGCGGCTCGACAAGTGGCTCCAGGTGGCGCGGATGTTCAAGACCCGCAGCCAGGCCACCAAGGCCTGCCAGCTGGGCCGGGTCCGCGTCAACGGCGCCCGCGCCAAGCCCCACCGGCTCCTCGCCGTGGACGACCGCGTCGAGGTCGAGAAGGGCGACTGGACGCGGATCCTCGTCGTCCGCGAGCTCCAGGACCGGCCGCTGCCCAAGGCCGAGGCGCCGCGCCTCTACCGCGACGAGAGCCCGCCCCCACCGGCGCCCGACCCGCTGGCCCGCTGGGCCCGCCGCCCGGCGGCGACGCGGGACCGCGGGCTCGGCCGCCCGACCAAGAAAGAGCGCCGCGACCTCGACCGCCTGCGCCCTTGAGCCGAGCTCCTAGCCGAAGAGATCCAGCTGCTCGATCTGGCCGGTCACGAGGTTCGAGCCCCCGACGCCGAGCAGGCGCACGGCGCGCCGGCCGGCCTCGGTCCTGGCGACGAGGGCGCGGGCCACGCGGCACACGGCTCCGGCGTCGGCGGTCGGGACGGGCAGGGTCTGCGAGCGGGTGACGGTCGTGAAGTCGTCGTAGCGCACCTTGAGGGTCACCGTGCGGGCCGAGAGGTCCCGCTTCCCGAGCCCGCGGGCGACGCTCTCGGCGAGGCGGCCGACCTCCGCGTGGACGCGGTCCAGATCTTCGAGGTCGCGGTCGAAGGTCGTCTCGCTCGACAGGCTCCTGCGCTCCCGGTGGGTGCGCACGGGACGGTCGTCCTCGCCGCGGGCGAAGCGCTCGAGGCGCCGGCCGTGGCGCCCGAAGCGGCGCTCGAGCTCGCCGGGAGCGAGCGCCCGCAGCTGGGCGATCGTCGTCCACCCCTCCCTCTCGAGACGGGCCTCCGTGGCGGGGCCGACGCCGGGCAGCGCGCGCACCGGCAGCGGGTCGAGGAAGGCCCGCACCCGGCCGGGCTTGACGACCGTCAGGCCGTCCGGCTTGTCGGCCTCCGAGGCGATCTTGGCCACCAGCCGGTTGGGGCCCACCCCGACGCTGACGGTCAGCCCGCGCTCGGCGCTGACGCGGCGCCGGATCTCGACGGCGACGGCCGTGGCGCTGCCCCAGGGGGCGAGATGGTCGGTCACGTCGAGATAGGCCTCGTCGATCGAGACCACCTGGACGACGGGCGTGAACTCCCGGAAGATGGCGACCACCGCGGCGGACTCCTCCCGGTAGCGGGGAAAATCCGGCGCGATGAAGAGCGCCTCCGGGCACAGCCGCCGGGCGCGCGCGCAGGGCATGGCCGAGCGCACGCCGAACGCGCGGGCCTCGTAGCTCGCGGCGGCGACGACGCCGCGCCGCTCCGGGGAGCCGCCGATCACCACCGGCTTGCCGCGCAGCCGGGGGTCGTCGCGCATGTGGACCGCGGCGTAGAAGCAGTCCATGTCGCAGTGGAGGATGCGGCGGACGTGCGGCTCCGCGGTCATCGCGGTCTATACTCTTGCCGGTTCACGGTTCCTTTCATGAGGATCACGCCCATGGTTTCACGCTCGCCGATCTCGAGGATCCTGCTGGCGGTGCTCGCCGCCGTCTCGCTGCAGGGGTGCGGCTACAACCGGCTCGTCGCCCTGCAGGAGGGGGTGGAGGGCGCCTGGAGCCAGGTGGAGAACGTATATCAGCGGCGCGCGGACCTGATCCCGAACCTCGTCGCGACGGTCAAGGGAGCCGCGGACTTCGAGCAGGAGACGCTCGCCCGCGTCATCGAGGCGCGGTCCAAGATCTCCCAGGTGAGCTTCGACAGCGCCCCGGACGCCCGGCAGCTCGAGCAGTTCCAGAGCGCCCAGGACGGCCTCTCCTCGGCCCTCTCGCGCCTGCTCGTCGTCGTCGAGCGCTACCCGGAGCTAAAGGCCACGGACGCCTTCCGCGACCTCCAGGCGCAGCTCGAGGGGACCGAGAACCGGATCACGGTCGAGCGCCAGCGCTTCAACGAGGCGACCCGCGAGTACAACACGGCGCGCCGCCAGTTCCCGACGATCGTCGTCTCCAAGCTCTTCGGCTTCGGGGAGAAGCCGTACTTCCGCGCCGTCGAGGGGGCCGACTCTCCCCCCAAGGTCGACTTCTAGCTCCCCCGCCGAGGCCGACGTGGGGGTTCGCGACTACTTCTCCGAGGCCGATCTGGCCGCGGTGCGCGAGGCCACCCGGAAGGCCGAGGGCGGCACCTCCGGCGAGCTCGTCTGCGTCGTCGTCGAGCGCTCCGACGCCTACGAGGGCGCCCACTGGCGCGCCGCGACGCTGGGCGCGATGGCCGGAGCGCTGCTGTCCGCCTACGGTCTCTGGGCCACCGAGGCCTGGACGCCCTACCTCTTCGTGTGGCCGGCGGCCCTGCCGCTGCTCGGCGTGGCGGCCGGGTGGCTCCTCGCCGCCGCCGTGCCGGCGCTCCAGCGCGAGCTCGCCGGCGCGGAGGCGATGCGGCGGCGCGTCCACGGCCGGGCCGCCGCCGCCTTCGTGAGCGAGGAGGTCTTCCGGACCCGCGGCCGGACGGGAGTGCTGATCTTCCTCTCCCTCTTCGAGCGCCGGGTCGAGATCCTGTGCGACGAGGGCATCCGCCGGGCGGTGCCGGCCGGCGCCTGGAGCGAGATCAGCTCCCGGCTGGCCGCCGGGATGGGCGAGGGGCGGGCGGGCGCGGCGCTGGCGGAAGCGGTCGCGGCCTGCGGGCGGCTGCTCGCGGAAGCGGGCGTCGCGGCGGCCCCCGACGACGTCAACGAGCTGACCGACGGGCTGCGGATGCTCGACGATGAGTAGCCGCCCGCAACGGCCGGCGACCGGGTCGCGGCGCCCGCTGCGGGCCGTCCCGCTCCTGCTCCTGCTCTTGCTGCTGCTGCCGCTCGGCGGCCCGCCCGCCGCCCGCGCCCTCGAGGTCCCCTATCTGAGCGGCAGGGTCACGGATCTCGCCGAGATGCTCTCGCCGGAGGCGGAGGCGCGGCTCGACGCGCGGCTCGAGCGGCTCGAGGACGCGGCCGGCTCCCAGCTGGCGGTGCTCACGATCCCCAGCCTCGAGGGCGAGAGCCTCGAGGACTTCTCGCTGCGGGTCGCCGAGACCTGGGGCCTGGGCCGGGCCGACGCCGACGACGGCGCGCTGCTCTTGATCGCGCGCGACGATCGCAAGATGCGCCTCGAGGTCGGCTACGGGCTGGAGGCCATCCTCACGGACGCCTACTCGCGGCGCATCCTCGACGAGATCCTGCAGCCGCACTTCCGGGCCGGCGACTTCGACGGCGGCGTCGAGCGCGCCGTCGACGCGGCGGCGGCGCTGATCGAGGGCAACGACATCCTGCCGCCGCCGGCCGCGGCGGGCGAGCCCGCCGCCGAGGGCCCCGGGAGGATCGGCGGCGTCGTCTTCTTCCTCTGCCTGGCGCTGCCTTTCGCCGCCGCCGCCCTGAGCGCTCCCGGCTGCAGCGCCTGGCTGTTCTACCTCCTCCTCATGCCTTTCTGGGCGGTTCCCGGTGCCCTTCTCGGGCGCAACGCCGGCCTGCTGTGCCTGGCGGCCTGGGCCGTCGGCTTCCCCATCCTGCGGGCCCTGCTGCCCCGCACCCGGCTCGGCAAGCGCTGGGCCTCGGCGGGCCCCTTCGCGGGCGGCGGCCGGGGATGGTCGTCGTCCAGCGGCTGGAGCGGCGGCTCGGGCGGCGGTTTTTCCGGAGGCGGCTTCTCCGGCGGCGGCTTTTCCGGCGGCGGCGGCAGCTTCGGCGGTGGCGGCTCCTCGAGCGGCTGGTAGGGCGACGCGATGGACGAAGGAGAAGCGATGAGCCACGAGATCTACCGGGTAGGACCCGGCAGCGAGGTCGACCTTACGCGGCACGACCCGCGCGATCTGGCGCTGTGCGCGGCGGGCAAGCGGGAGGGCAGGCGGCTGACGGGCGAGCTCAACGCCGAGCTCGAGGCCCTGCAGGAGCTGCTCTGGGCCGAGGGCTGGCACAAGCTCCTCGTCGTGCTCCAGGCGATGGACACGGGCGGCAAGGACGGCACGATCCGGCACGTCTTCGACGGCACCAACCCCCAGGGGGTCAAGGTCGCGAGCTTCAAGCGGCCGACGGCCGAGGAGCTGGCCCACGACTACCTGTGGCGGGTCCACCGGCACGCGCCGGGCAGCGGCGAGATCGTCATCTTCAACCGCAGCCACTACGAGGACGTGCTCGTCGTCCGGGTCCACGAGCTCGTTCCGGCGGCGACCTGGAGCCGGCGCTACGACCACATCAACGACTTCGAGCGCCGGCTGGCGGACGAGGGCACGACGATCCTCAAGTTCTTCCTCCACATCTCGAAGGAGGAGCAGCGGGAGCGGCTCCAGGCACGGCTGGCGGAGCCCGACAAGCGCTGGAAGTTCGCGCGCGGGGACCTCGCGGAGCGCGCCCGCTGGGACGACTACCGGGCGGCCTACGAGGCGGTGCTGTCGCGGACGAGCACGCCCTGGGCGCCCTGGTACGTCGTGCCGGCCGACCGCAAGTGGTACCGCAACCTCGTCGTCTCCCGCGTCCTCGTCGACACCCTGAAGGAGCTCGACATGCGATTTCCCGAGGCCGAGGTGGGGCTCGACGACGTCGTCATCGAGTAGCCAGCTCGTGCCGGCGCCGCAGCTGGCCGCAGGCCGCGTCGGCCTCGAGGCCGCGGCTCGCGCGCAGATGGGCGTCGGCGCCGGCGGCGCGCACCCGCTTCAGGAACGCGATCGCCCGGTTGCGGCTCGGCCGCTCGTAGGGCAGCCCGGCCACCGGGTTGTACATCATCAGATTGACGTGAGCCCGGAGGTCGACGGCGATGGCGGCCAGCTGCTCGGCGTGCGCCGGCTCGTCGTTGACCCCGGCCAGCAGGCAGTACTCGAGGGTGATCTGCCGCCCCGTGCGCTCGTAGTACCGGCGGCAGGCCGCGAGCACCGCGTCGAGATCGATCGCCTCCGCCCAGGGGATGAGCTGCCGCCGCAGCTCGGCCGTGGGCGCGTGCAGGCTGAGAGCCAGCGTCGCCGAGAGGTCCTCGCCCGCCAATCGGACGATCTGCCTGGGCAGCCCCACGGTGCTCACGGTGATCCGCCGCCGGCCGACGCCGAGCCAGCGACTCAGCCGCCGCACCGCCTCGACCGTGACGGCGTAGTTGGCCAGCGGCTCGCCCATCCCCATGAAGACGGCGTGGCTCAGGCGCTCCCCGGCCGCGTCGAGCGCGGCGGCCACCCGCAGCGCCTGCTCCATCACCTCGCCGACGCCGAGATCGCGGCGCACGCCGCCGATGCCGCTGGCGCAGAACCGGCACCCCACGGCGCAGCCCACCTGGGTGCTAAGGCACACGGTGCGCCGCGCCCGCGCCCCGTCCCGCGCCGGGATCATCACCGTCTCGGTGCTCGCGCCGTCCGGCCACCTCAGGAGGATCTTGAAGGTCCCTCCGGGCGAAGAAGAGCGCTCCACCTCCTTGCCGGCGAGCACGTCGAAGGCGCCGCCGAGCTCCGCCCGCAGGTCGCCGGGCAGGTCCGTCATCCCGGCGAACGAGAACACCCGCCGCTCGAAGACCCAGTCCCGCACCTGCCGGGCATGAAACCCCGGCCGCCCGCGCTCCGCCAGCCACGAGACGAGGGCGTCCTCCGGCTCGTCGAGCAAGAACCTGCGACGACCCGGCTCGACGGCGCTGGCGCTCATGACGCCGAGACCGTAGCACGGCGACGGCGACCGTCGCTCCTTCACAAGAGGACGCTGACGGCTTCTCGCCGCACCGCGCCAGGCACAAGGCCAGTCACCCGCGGCCAGGTGATAGATTGCCCTTCCAGATCTCTTCTGCCGAGCCCTTCGTTCTGCCCACCCGAACCCCTTTCCGGAGTCTCGCCATGCACCGCACCTTGAGGACCGTCGCCGTCGTGCTGTCGCTCACCACCTTCGCCCTGGCCTGCGCCGCCGGCCAGGATTCCGACGCCGAGTACGCGGCGCGGATGGCCGCGGAGCACGAGGGCGACGAGCCGGTGGCCGCGGCCGCGGCCGGCGACCAGGCGGCCGCGGTGGCGACCGAGGAGGTGGCCTACTGGCCGGGCACCGAGGTCGAGGGCTATCTCGCCCGGCCGGCCGCCGGAGCCGCGCGCGGCGGGATCCTCGTCATCCAGGAGTGGTGGGGGCTGAACGACAACATCCGCACGATGGCGCGGCGCTTCGCCGAGGAGGGCTACGTGGCGCTCGCCGTCGATCTCTACGAGGGCGGCGTGGCCGAGACCCGCGACGAGGCCATGGCGCTGATGGGCAAGGCGACCGAGCAGCCCGGCCGGCTCGAGGAGAACCTGCGCGCCGCCCACGCCTACCTGCGGGCGGCGGGCGTCGACTCGATCGGCGCGGTCGGCTGGTGCTTCGGCGGCGGCTGGGCGCTGCGCACGGCGATCCTCCTGGGCGACGAGCTCGACGCGGCGGTCGTCTACTACGGCCGGGTCGTCACCGACGACGAGCTCGCCGCGATCGGCGCGCCCGTGCTGGGGCATTTCGGGAGCGAGGACGGCGGCATCCCGATCGCGGGCGTGCGGGCGTTCGAGGCCCGCATGCAGGACCTCGGCAAGGAGGTGACGGTCTACGTCTACGAGGGCGCCGACCACGCCTTCGCCAACCCGTCGGGAACCCGCTACGACGCCGCGGCCGCCGAGCTCGCCTGGGACCGGACCCTCGACTTCTTCGCCGCCCACGTCGGCTCCTGAGGGCGGCCTGAAGGGCACTCGCTCGCGGCTGCGCCTGCCGCTCGCCGGGTCCGGCTCGCTGGCGGTCCGCCTCGACGAGCCCGGGCGCCCCGCCGCGAGCGGCCTCGCGATCCTCTACCTGCACGGCTTCGGCTCGAGCCAGAACGGCGAGAAGGCCGATCTCTTCCGCGCGAGGTCCCTGGAGTGCGGCCTCGCCTTCTGCTCCTTCGACTTCCAGGGCCACGGCGACTCCGGGGGCTCGATGCTCGACCTGAGCTTGTCGCGCAACCTGGGAGACCTGGCGGCCGTCCACGCCGACCTCGAGCGGCGCGGCTACCCGCGGGTCATCCTCTTCGGCTCCTCGCTGGGCGGCCTCACCGGGCTCTGGCACGCCCGCCGTCACCCCGAGCGCGTCGCCGCCGCCATCCACCTGGCGCCGGCCCTGGGCCTCGAAGAGAGCTTCGGCGCCACCCTGGGGCCCACGAAGATGGCCCGCTGGGAGCGCGACGGCAAGCTGGAGATCGAGCACGAGCTCGGCACCTGGGACCTCGGCTGGAGCTTCGTCGAAGACCTCCGCGCCCACGACGTCGCCGCGCTCGCCGCCGCCTACCGCACCCCCACCCTGATCTTCCAGGGCCAGCACGACGCGAGGGTCCCCTGGCGCGCCGTCGCCGACTTCGCCACGCAAGCCGCCGGCGAGGCCATCGAGCTCCACCTCTTCGCCGACGGCGACCACCGCCTCCTCGACCGCCTGCCCCGGCTGTGGGAGCTGACCGAGGAGTTCCTCACCCGCCAGCGGCTCCTGACCGGCTGAGGTCCAGCGGAGTCCTCGGACGTGGAGGAGAGAAACACCCTCAGGACGTCGCTCACGACCGCCTCTCGTGTTTGCGTCCGTCGATGGGTGCAGTCTGTCGAATCGTAACCCCGGCGACCCTCTCGGGCCGCCGCCGCCCCGCTCTCGCACCTGGACCGCCGTCCAAGATCTGGACGGAGCCCGTCCGAGACCTCGTCGCGCCTGGGCCGGGCTCGCGCTGGTAGCAGGCCTCCGGGACGTACCACTCTCGGCACCGTTATTGCTCTTGGGGGGTCGGGAGTCGACGTCGGGAGTCGGGAGTCGGACGCCGGGGGCCGTCAAGCCGCGAGCCGTCCGCACCGGGGCCCGCCATGCCCGCAGCCGAGGAGAAACCATGAGACCGAACCCCACACCCCACCCCGTCGACCTGCTCGAGCTCGCCGATGCGCTCTGCCGCCGGAAGAGCCACTCCGTGCTCTGCCTCGAGAACCAGGGCCGGCGGGGCGAGATCCACTTCGTGGCGGGCGAGATCGTCCACGCCTCCTTCGAGGGCCAGCACGCGGAAGCGGCGCTGGTCGAGCTGCTCTCCTGGAAGACCGGCGACCTGCACCTCACGCCCCTCGTCGAGCGCCCCCGGCGCACGATCGAGACCGACGTCGTCTCGATGCTGTTCGGGAGAAACGGGGGTAGCGGCGATGGCGCCTCTCACCAGTCAGGGGACTGCGGATAGCGAGGGATGGGCTTCGGCTGGCGCCGCTGCACGTGGCTCCCTAGGAGCCGTGGCGCTGGGCCGCGCGACTACGCGCCAACTCGCAGGAGAGATCCAGCGGGTACCGATCGGATCGCTGCGAGCATCTCCTCGACGAGCGGAAGAAGGTGCTCCATTCGGTTGCTCGCTGCCCGGATCACGACCACTCCGATACGCAGACCCTCGAGGTTCTGCTCGAACTCGATGCCCTGATCGGCGGTCAGGAACACGCTGAACCCCTCAGCCACCGCAAGGCGCAAGAGCTCTCCGTTGCGCATGCTGCTCCAGCCCAGCGACGGGACGGGTCGCCACCTGATGCCCTTGGAGCTCTCCTGCGAGCTGGCGGGGGAGCGACTCGTCTAGGAGGATTCGCAAGCCGCCCCGAGGGCCGCAGCGGCCTCCTCGAGAGCCGCCACCGCTTGCTCCCGGCTCACCGACGGGAAGTCGTCCAGGAAGGCCTCCAGGCTATCGCCGGCCTCCAGGTAGTCGATCAAGTTGCGAAGCGGTACCCGCGTCCCTCGGAACACGGGTGCACCGCCTTGGATCTCCGGATCGCGATGGACCACTGATGGGGCGACGGCCATGACTCTCGGATTCTACCAACCATCACTCACAGGGAGGCCGGTCGTCACCGAGGACCGGCCGGAGGGCCTGCAAGGTCGCCTACCGGATGACCGTGTCGACGTCCTTCTCGCCCTCCGAGCGCGCGATGATCGCTGCTCCGCACGAGTCGCTGTAGACGTTCACGACGGTCCGGTACATGTCGAGCGGGCGGTCGATCGCGAGCATGGAGCCTACGATCAGGTTGACCTGCGGTCCCCTGAGCCCGATCGCCTCGAGGACGATGAAGATCACGACCAGGCCGGCTGACGGAACCGCGGCCGCGCCGATGGAGGCCAGCAAGGCGGTGACCACGACCACGCCCTGCTGCAGGAGCGTGAGCTCGAACCCGAGCACCTGGGCGATGAACAGGGCGCCCACGCACTCGAAGATCGCGGTTCCGTCCATGTTCACCGTCGCTCCCATCGGGAGCACGAACGATGCCACCTTGTTCGAGACGCCCACCTTCTTTTCGACCGTGGCCAGCGTCACCGGCAAGGTCGCTCCCGAGGAGCTCGTCGAGAACGCGATCAGGAGCGGCTCCCGCATGTTGGCGAAGTGGATGCGCGGCGCGATGCGCCCCAGCACGAGCAGCAGGATCGGGAGCACGACCAGGAGGTGGAGGGTCAGCCCGGAGCCGATCGTGATCGCATAGAGGCCCAGCGCCTTGAAGGCCTCGAAACCGGTCGTCGCCACCATCTTCGTGATCAGGGCGTAGACGCCGATCGGCAGGAACTTGATGATGCCCGAGGTGAGCCGCATCATCGCGCTGAACAGCGCGTCGAAGAGGTTCGTGACGATGTCGCGAGTCCGGTCGGGCAGCGTGGTGACGGCCGCGCCGAAGACGATGCAGAAGAAGATCAGCGCCAGCATGTCGGCCGAGGCCGCCGCCTGGACCACGTTGGCCGGCACGATGTCCAGCAGCAGCTGCACGGGCGAGGTCGCCGTGTCCAGCTCGGGAAGCTCCCCCGGAACTGCCGCGGTCATGTTGGCGCCGACGCCCGGCTGGATGAGGTTGACCATCAGCAGTCCGATCACGACCGCCAGGAGGCTCGAGAGCACGTAGTACCCGATCGTCTTGCTGAAGAGACGACCGAGCGCCTTGCCCCCGCCGACCGAAGCCACGCCGGAGATGATCGAGGTGAGCACCAGCGGGACGATGATCATCCGCAGCAGCTTCATGAACAGGTCGCCGATCCAGCCGACCGCGTTGGCGGCGCTCTCGCCGATCAAGAGGCCGGTGAGCGCGCCCGCGACCATGGCTGCCAGCGTCTGCCAGTGGAGCTTCCGGTACCAGTCCATCGCGTTCTCCCGTCCCGGGTCAGTCGGAGGCCTCTTCGTCGTCCGCCGGGACCATGACGAGAAGGGCGGCGAGTGAACCGCCCGGCACGAGGGTTCGAGCGGACATCCGGCTCAGAACGGCTTGTAGACCGCCAGCCAGGCGGCCACGCCGCCGAGCACGGGCAGGAGCCAGAGGAGAGCCGTGGCGAGGCCCGGCGCGCGCTTGAAGGCCATCGCGGCCGCGCCGAGCACGAGCCAGATCGCGAGCTTCCCCCACACCCAGCCGGAGAGCCCGAGGCCCAGCCGCGCCACGGTGCCGAAGCCGGAGACGAGGATCAACACGAGCCCCATTCCGTGCAGCGCGCCCGTCAGCTTGCGCTGGCGGTTGCTGCCCGCGTCACCGCCGTTGGCGGCATGGAGCGCCAGGCCGCCCAGGATCGAGAACGTGAGGATGACGGCGAAGAGGTGAAGGACCTTGTACGCTCCGTACGACATTCGATCGAGCCTCCTGACGGGTTCGGGATCTCAACTCGCGTCGCAGGATACCGCAAAGCGCGTCCCGGTCAGGACCCCGCCCTCGGCCGGCGGCTCCCGTACGGCCCATCCGCCGTCGCCGGGCGATGATAGGTTTCGAGGTCCGGAGCCGGATTCCGATCCACCAACCGCCCGACGCTCCGGAGTGCGAGAGTCGTTGCGCGGCGACATAGAAAAGATCCTGGCAGCGCTCGACGACGGCGGAGTGCGCTACCTGGTCGTCGGCGGCCTCGCCGTCGTCCTGCACGGTCATCTGCGCACGACCGTGGATCTCGATCTGGTGGTTCAGCTCGAGCCCAAGAACGTCGAACGGGCGTTGTCGGCCCTGCAACGGCTCGGCTATCAGCCGGTCGCTCCGGTGCCCATCCTCGAGTTCGCCGACCCCGAGGCGCGGGAACGTTGGATCCGCGACAAGAACATGATCGTCTTCTCGCTGTGGCTGCCGGATCGTCCGATCTTCAAGGTCGACCTCTTCGTCGCCGAGCCCTTCGAGTTCGAGCCCACCTACGAGCGTTCGATCAAGGTCGACCTCGGCGCCGCGAAGGCCACGGTTCTGGCGCTCGAGGATCTGATCGCGCTGAAGCGTGACGCGGGCCGGCCCCAGGATCTGGCCGACGTCGAGGCTCTGGAGAGAATCCGCGAGCAACGTGGGAGAACGACGTGAACCGCCCGATCTCGCGCCCGCGAAAGGACGAGCCTCCAAGCGAGCCGCGGCCCGACGACGAGCTTCTCGCCATGGGGCTCCGTCTCACCCCGGCCCAGCGCCTGCGATGGTTGGAAGAAACCGTCGAGGAGCTGCTGCCCTGGCTCGGTCTGGCCTCGCGGCGACCCTGAAGACCCGCCGGCCGCCTGCGTTTCAGTCCTGGATCCCGCCCTCGGTCTGGGAGCGTGGGTCGAGGGCGCGCTCGAGCTCGGCGGGGGGCAGGACGCCCTTCTCGGCCGCCAGCTCGCGCACCGTGCGGCCGGTCTTGACGGACTCCTTGGCGATCTCCGCGGCCTTGTCGTAGCCGATCTTGGGGGCGAGCGACGTGACCATGGCGAGCGACTTCTCGATCATCGCGCGGCAGCGCTCCTCGTTGGCGACGAGGCCGTCGACGCAGCGCTTGGCCAGGAGCTCGCAGGCCGCGGCGGTGATCTCGATCGACTGCAGGAGGTTGTAGACGATCACCGGCATCATCACGTTGAGCTCGAAGTTGCCGGCCGCGCCGCCCCAGGCGACGGTGGCGTCGTTGCCGATCACCTGGGCCGCCACCATGAGCACCGACTCGGGGATCACCGGGTTGACCTTGCCGGGCATGATCGAGCTGCCGGGCTGGAGGCTCGGCAGGGTCATCTCGCCGATGCCGCAGCGCGGGCCGGAGCCGATCCAGCGGATGTCGTTGGCGATCTTGGTCAGCGAGACGGCCAGCGTGCGCACGGCGCCCGAGGTCTCGACGGCGGCGTCCTTGGCCGCCAGGGCCTCGAACTTGTTGGGGGCGGAGACGAACGGGTGACCCGTGCGCGCGGCCACGCCGGCGATCACCCGCTCGGCGAATCCCGGCGGCGCGTTGAGCCCGGTGCCGACGGCCGTGCCGCCCAGCGCCAGCTCGGCGAGCCGCGGCTTGACGGCCGCCACCCGCGCCTGGCCGTTGCGGATCTGCTGGGCGTAGCCCGAGAACTCCTGCCCGAGGCGCACGGGGACGGCGTCCTGCAGGTGGGTGCGGCCGATCTTGACGACGTCGTCGAACTCCGCGGCCTTGGCCTCGAGGGAGGTCGCCAGCACCTCCAGGGCGGGCTCGAGATCCTCCGCCAGCGCGGAGTACGCCGCGATGTGGATCGCCGTGGGGATCGCGTCGTTCGAGGACTGGCCGGCGTTGACGTGGTCGTTGGGGTGCACCGGCTTCTTCGAGCCCATCTCGCCGCCGAGGATCTCGATCGCCCGGTTCGAGATCACCTCGTTGGCGTTCATGTTGGTCGACGTGCCGGAGCCCGTCTGGAAGACGTCGAGCGGGAAGTGGGCGTCGAGCCCGCCCGCCACCACCTCGTCCGCCGCCTGGCGGATCGCCTCCGCCAGCTCCGGGGCGACGATCCCGCGCTCGGCGTTGATCTTCGCCGCCTCGGACTTGATCATCCCCAGGGCGGCGATGAAGCGGCGCGGAAAGGTCAGCCCGCTCACCGGGAAGTTGCGCCGCGCCCGCTCGGTCTGCGCCCCGTAGTAGGCGCTCGCCGGCACCTCCACCTCGCCCAGGCTGTCTCGCTCGATCCTCGTCTCGCTCATCGTCGTCCTCGCCTTCCCGTCTCGGGTGATGGGTGGAATCGTGACTCTCGTCGCAGGTTGCTAACTTACCCGCTCACGGAACACCGCGCTCCACCCTTTCGGAGGGCAAGGAGACACCCGTTCCTCCCGGCCGCATCGCCCCCTGCTGTCAGGAACTCCGGCCGCCCGGGTCAGGCCGGGACGGGGTCGCGGCGGACGGACGGCCAGCGGCTCTGCCAGCCCGCGCCGTAGAGCTCCTGGAGGGGGGTCACCGTCAGCTCGCCCTCGCGGAGCGCCGCGATGCCCTCCACGCAGGCCATGGCGCCCGAGAGGGTCGTGATGCAGAGGATGTCGTACTTGAGCGCCGTCTGGCGGATCGTCGCGTCGTCCTCGTGGGAGGCGCGGCCCAGCGGGGTGTTGACGACGAGGTCGACCTGCCTGGAGAGCAGCCGGTCGACGACGTGCGGGCGCTCGCCGTCGGTCACCTTGGGCACGACCGTGGCGGCGAGACCCTGGGCCGCGAGGAAGGCCGCCGTCCCGGCCGTGGCCGTCAGGGTGAAGCCCAGCTCGGCCAGGCCGCGCGCCACCGGCAGGAGGCCCGGCTTGTCGCGGTCGTGGACCGACAGGAACGCCGTCCCGGAGGTCGGCAGGCGATGCCCGGCGGCGATCCAGGCCTTGGCGAAGGCCGGCCCGAAGGCGTCGCTCACCCCCATCACCTCGCCCGTCGACTTCATCTCGGGGCCGAGGACGGGGTCGATGCCCGGAAAGCGGCGGAAGGGGA
>Ga0224497_10000319_pt1 | contig 35598 bp, 40 predicted proteins | sample SF_Jul11_sed_USG_4_FD_167970 | JGI IMG/M metagenome (GOLD analysis project Ga0224497, IMG submission 167970) | Sediment microbial communities from San Francisco Bay, California, United States - SF_Jul11_sed_USGS_13 | ecosystem: Environmental > Aquatic > Marine > Sediment | place: USA...
AAATCGTCTCCGAATTACAATTGTTCGTTCGTTTAAGGCGTGGGAGGTGTTGGCCTGTCCGGCTGAGAACGTGAATCGAAAGTCCCGGGGAAACATTGCGCCAGACGCCCCGCCCGTCCCAACAATCTGTCGAGAAATGCCGATGTGCGACGGGAGTTCTCGGATTCATCGTGCATCCAGTAGAAGAATGTCGCAAGATAAATGGCCGTGAGCCCGGACTCCTCCAGAGCCCGCCAGGGAAGCACCGCATCACGGTGAGCCACTTCGCGCACCCACTGGACCGTGCGGCTCACGCGAAGCATGCCGGCAATTTGGTAATGCAGATGGCCTGGTTCAAACTTCCCGTAGATCATCTGCCGGGTGACACGGCGGTGCGGTGACAGCGCGGAAAGCCATGTCATGATCAACCGGTGTATCTGCTCGCGTGAAGTGAGTCCGGGGAAACTCGGATCGGTGCCAACCTGTAGCATGATCGCGTCCGCGCGGTCGAACCAGGCATCCGTGATGTCTTCCTTTTCACGGAAACAGGCGCGCACATCGTTTAATTCCAACTTCAATTCCGCCGCCACGTCGTGCAAGCGCAAACTTTCCCAGGATTGACGCCCGGCGATTTCAAGCGCGGCATCGATAATCTTGTCCCTCGCTGATTTGGCCGCCATGTTGTGCTCCTCCATAAGAAAGAATGACGGTATTTTACGCCTTTCCCGGCACAACCGTCAGCCGCTGCTTTATTCACCTACATGACGCAGGCCTAGGCTGATCGACGGATAACGGCTTCGACGAAGGCAACATTCAGCAGATCGCGGTTGATGATCTCCGGCAGGAAGTGACGGACCTTGTAGAGTTTCTCTGCCTGACGGCAGGCGACGCGCTCGAGGCGATCGCGCGTGAGATGCGATAACGTGGTATGCGTCAGCAAGTGAGGCGCCTGCCAGTCATGATAATCGCTGACAAGCTTACGCTCCGGCTCCGCTTCCCATTTCTCGCGCAGCAGCAATTCAGGGAAATCATTGTTATTAAGTTTCCGGCCCGCCTGCCCCGGATCGAGACGGTGGCCGTGCAAGCCAGTGGCGTTGCCGTCCTTCCCGCGACGAAACCATTGTGCTCGCTCGAGCGGGCCCGCGGCCTTCTGCACACACCGACTCAGGACCACGCTGTGACGGATGTGCGACGTTGATACGCCATAGCTTCCCGATGAAAGGCTCGGCGCGATAAAACTATCATCCTCCGCCAGCGTAACGTGCCAGCGGGTATCCATCGTCCGGGGCGGATGGATATGGCCGAGAGTGCTGGCCAGGATCGCGAGTGGTTTATGTTCCCGGGCATCCAGCAGCCATAACTCCAAGTTGTCTTCCGGAGGAAAAGGAAACGGGGGATGATTTTGCAGCGCCTGGATGAATCCGCTCGTTCGCGTGGTTTCGATAAGGTTGCCGCTGCCGTCGGCACGCCACACGGCATGGCTGGAAATCCGCGTACGCTGATTCAGGAATTGCACGCGCCAGGTGAGGCCGTCGGACGACATTGCCCGAAAACCCGGCATTTCCGTGATCTGCACCGTACCCTGATAGGGCGAGAGCCGGCGCATGCTGTAATAGTGTGCGGAGTTCACGTCGTGGTTTTCTTGCGCGCCCGCGGATGGGCCTTGTCGTAAACGCCCGCCAGGTGTTGGAAATCGAGGTGGGTGTAAATCTGTGTGGTGGAAATATTGGCGTGCCCCAGCATCTCCTGCACGGCGCGCAAATCGCCGCTCGACTCCAACACGTGACTGGCAAAAGAGTGACGCAGCATGTGAGGATGAACCGGCACTCCCATTTCCTGGCGCTTCGCCCAACTTTGCAGGCGCGCTTGCACGGCGCGTCCGCCCAAGCGCCGGCCATGAGGTGACACGAAAACGGCGGGTTCATCCGGTCCGGTCCATGACGCGCGAACCGTGAGCCATTGACGCAGGGCATCACGGGCTTTGGCGCCGACCGGCACGTCGCGCACCTTGCGGCCCTTGCCTGTGACGCGCACGATGCCGGCGGAAAGGTCGAGCTCGGAGAGATTAAGGCCCACCAGCTCGGAAAGGCGCAAGCCGGAGGAATATAGGAGCTCGAGCAACGCGCGGTCGCGCGTGGTGAGCGGATCATGCGCCTCGATCGTCACCAGGCGCGTGGCCTGATCGGTCGTAAGGGTGCGGGGAAGACGACGTGTTGAGCGTGGCGCACTCACGCCGCTTGCTGGATTGCATGTCACTACCTTTTCACGCAGAAGAAAACGGAATAAGGTGCGCAGCGCGGAGAGCGCGCGTTGGATGCTCTTGCCGGAAAGTCCTCGCCGGTGCAGTGCCGACACCCACCCGCGAACTTCAGCTGGGGTCAGGCCTTCCCAATCGGCGATGCCGGCCTCCTGGCAATAGGCCACGCATTGAGAAAGATCGCGACGGTAATGCGTCAACGTGAGTGGCGACAAGCGGCGCTCATCGCTGAGATGGCGGAAAAAATTTTCCAGGTTTTTCCGAGCGCGCTCTTGCATCCGCGGCGCGCGAGGAATTAACCGTGGTGACGAGCGAGGCTGTGCGTCAGCATTTCGCCCAAGCGGGTGAGATAAATTGTACCCATGCCGGGATGGAAGCGGTAGGGATCCTGTGTGCCGAGACCGAGCACACCGTGGGGGTGCTTCTCTCCCAGCGGAATCAGCGCGGATGATTTTATTTCGGTGGCACGCCCACTGAAAAGATAACTCATCAGGCTATCCTCGAATTTTCCGCCGCAGATCGGCTTGCCCGAAGTGAATTGCTGGAACAGCGTGTTGAGCCGTTTGTCGTCTTCCGGGACGAGTTCCGCGCGCCCACCCTGGGACGGGCGGCCTTGCAGCAGGATGACCACGGCATCAAGCTTGAATTCTTGGCGCAGCAGGTCGTAAGTCGTATCCAACACATCATCAAGTGAACTACAGCCGAGCATGGCGGTCGCGTAGCGGTGCAAACGGGAGCTTAAGACATCGTTTTCACGCGCATTGTTGACGAGCTCGCGCAGTTGGCGCTGCACCGCCAGATTCTGATCGCGCAAAACCTGTACCTGGCGCTCAATCAGCGATACCGCCTTGCCGCCGGTTTCGTGGGATAACAATAGACGCGAGAGGGTTTCCGGGTACCTCAGAAAATAATCGGGATGGTCCTCGAGGTAGCGCGATACCGCCTCCTCCCAGGAAAGTTCCGTCTGAAAGTCTTCACTCGGCAGTTTTTGTTTCATAGGTTATCCAGATCTATCGTTCCCTCAAAAACCGTCACGGCCGGCCCCGTCATCCATACCGGCTGCGTTTCGCCCGCCCAGGACACGCGCAAGGTGCCGCCGGGCAAATTCACATCAACCTTATCATCCAGCAACCCTTGTTGGCGACCGGCCACGACCGCGGCGCAGGCCCCGCTTCCGCAGGCCAGCGTTTCGCCGGCGCCGCGCTCATACACCCGCAACCGAATATGCCGCCGATCCACAATCTGCATATACCCGGCGTTTACCCGCCGGGGAAACCGCGGATGCCGCTCGATGTGCGGACCCTGAGTATTCACCGGGGCCATGTCCACGTCCGGCACCACCTGTACCGCATGCGGATTGCCAAGCGACAATACACTGACTTTCACGGTCCGGTCGGGCACCTTCAAATCATAGACAATTTCACGCGTGTCTGCCTCAAAGGGGACATTGGCCGGCTCAAAGCGCGGCACACCCATGTTGACACTGACGCTCCCGTCCAGCTCCAGGCGCGGGAAAATCATGCCGGAAAGCGTTTCCACGGCGATTTCGTCCTTGGTCGTGAGCCGTTTGTCACGGACGAAACGCACAAAGCAGCGTGCCCCATTGCCGCACTGCTCCACCTCGCCGCCGTCGGCGTTGAAAATCCGGTAACGGAAGTCGGCGCCGCGGGCCGAGGGCCGTTCCACCAGCAGCACTTGATCGCAGCCGATGCCGTAATGGCGGTCCGCCAGGCGGCGAATGTTCTCAGGCGTGAGCGTGATCGGGAGCGAGATACCGTCAAACACCACGAAGTCGTTGCCGGCACCGTGCATCTTGGTAAAGGGAATGAGCATCAGGCAAGCTTACCGGGAGCCGTGCGGCAAATAAACCACAGGCGGGATTCACCCCGGACGCGGGACCGGTCCGAAGAGCCTTATATATTCTCGGTAAACGCAGCGGTCCATGACGACCAACAGGCCCGCCGCCCGCGCGCGCCTAGCGGCGGGCACGTTGATCACGCCTTCCTGCAACCAGATCGCGGGTGCGCGAAGCGCGATGCATTCATCGACAATCGAGTCCACGTATTTCGGGTTGCGGAATACGTCCACGAGGTCGTAGCGATCAGGTACCGCGCGCAATAATGCATAAGCCTTTTCTCCCAGCACGTTATCCACGGCCGGGCGCACCGGGATAATCCGGTAGCCAAAGCGCTGCATCTGCACCGCCACGCCATGGCTCGGCCGATTATTACGGGGGGACAACCCGACGACGGCAATGCTACCGACGCGCAACAACAACTCCCGGATCTCCTCGTCGGGTGGATTCTGAAAGTCCACGATGGCGGTCATGCGAACCTCCCATAAATAATCACATGCCGGTCGCCTGCTTCCTCGACCTGGAAATGGGGCAGACCGGCCTGTAATAGCTGGGCCGTGATTTCTTCCATCCGAAACGCCGCCAACAGCGAGTTGAAAAAATCCCGCTGGAGTATTTCCGGTTCCGCGGCAGCGTATTCCTCGACTAGTTTGCGGGCCCGATCACGCGTATCGGGACGGCGCAGATCCATGATGAATATCACCGAACCGGGCGCGGCATAGTCTGACACGCCGCGCCAAAGCGTCTGTGGATCGTGCAGGTGATGCAGCAAACTGTTGCTAATCACGGTATCGAAGGCATGATGCGCTAAACCCGTTTCGGGAAGTCGCGCCTCGCTCAGCTTGAGGCGATGGCCCAAGCCGTTACGCGCCACTGCCTCGCGGGCATACGCCAGCATGGCCGGAGAGCCGTCTAACCCAGTCAGCGTGGCGTCGAGGTAGGCATGGGCAAAGCGAATGGTGATATCCGCTGCACCGCATCCGAGATCGAGCACTTGCCGCGGCCGGTGCCGCGGAAAACACAGCGCGAAGCGCTCAAGGAAGGCCTGATGGGGTTCGGAGAAATCGGCAGCGGCATAGGCACGCGCTTGTTCCGGATCATCCATCAATTCCGGCTCGAGTATTCTTTCCTGCCATTTCACAGCGCGACGGTATCCAGCTTGAGCGTTACTTGTCCTTCGGCAGCATCGTTTCCGCCGCCATCAACTCCTCGACGGTTTCGCGGCGACGCACGACATGGAAGCGCTTGCCGTCGACCATCACTTCCGCGGCGCGCGGGCGGGTGTTGTAGTTCGAGCTCATCACAGCGCCGTAGGCCCCGGTGGTGATCACGGCGAGCAGGTCGCCGGCCTCGATACCGAGTTCGCGGTCATGCCCGAGGAAATCCCCGCTCTCGCACACCGGGCCGACGACATCGTATTTGCGCAACGTACGCGGTGCGTCCACCGCCACGGGCGTGATGTCGTGCCAGGCATCGTACAGGGCCGGGCGCAGCAGATCGTTCATCGCCGCATCCACCACGGCAAAATTCTTTTCCACCCCATGCTTGAGGTACTGCACACGCGTGAGCAGCAGGCCGGAGTTGCCGACAATGGCGCGGCCCGGTTCGAAGACCAGACGCAGTTTCTGGCAACGCCCGCCCTTGGTCTGCAATCGCTCCATGATGGCGCGGATATAGTCACCTGGCGGCGGTGGCTGCTCCTCGTTATAACGGATACCGAGTCCACCACCGAGATCAAGATGTTCCAGGTCAAAACCCTTGTCGAGCAGCGCGTTGGCCAACCCAAGCAGGTGATCCAGGGCCTCGAGGATAGGCGCCATGTCCGTAAGCTGTGAGCCGATGTGGCAACCCACCCCAATCACGCGCAGGTTTGGCAGCGCTTGCGCCTGCACATAGGCCGCGGCAGCGCGTGCAATATCGATCCCGAACTTGTTTTCCTTGAGTCCCGTGGCAATGTACGGATGCGTGACCGGATCCACATCCGGATTGACGCGCAGCGCCACCGGCGCCTGCTTGCCCATATCACCCGCCACGCGGTTTAAGGCCTCCAGCTCGGCTTCCGATTCAGCGTTGAAACAGTAAATGCCGGCCGAGAGGGCCTGGCGCATTTCATCGTCCGTTTTGCCGACGCCGGAAAATACGATCTTTCCCGGGTCGCCGCCGGCAGTGAGTGCGCGCGCGAGCTCACCGCCCGATACGATGTCGAAGCCCGACCCCTGGCGCGCGAGCAGATTCAATACCGCAAGATTGGAATTGGCCTTCACGGCGAAGCACACGAGATGATCGTGCCCCTGCAAGGGGTCTTCGAAAGCGCGGAACTGCGCCTCAAGGCTGGCGCGCGAGTAGACATAGCAGGGCGTACCAATCTCTTCCGCGATGTCGGCCAGATTCACCTCTTCGGCATACAGGCGCCGATCACGATAGCTGAACGGGGTCATGGTGAGATGTGAAAATCAATTTTGCTTGTGCAGGGCAAGCATCAGGCTAACGGCCTGAATGCTCGGGTTCACCGCTGCGGCGTCCTTGGGGAGATAGAGCGGTCCCTTTTTGCCACAGGCGCCGAGAAGCAGAGCAGCGAATATCATACACAACAGCACAAGACACTGGCCGCGGCGTCGGGAAACAAAAGGACTTATAGAGGGAATCATGACGTAAGCTTACCTTGCCTGTTCCTGCCGCATCCAGTAGCAGCTACTGTCGTACCAGGACGATGTCATGATCGAGCATCTCGGCCTTGATCTCGTCCCAGGAGAGCAGGCCGACGCAGGGCACGGCGCCGAAATCCGGTACGCCGTGGTTAACCCAACGACGAATCAGCGCCACGGCCGGACTGCAAGAAATCTCCAGGCCATTGCTGTCACGCGCAATGAGGAACACGGTGTGTTCCAGTTCCTCGCCGTCCCGACGCCCGCGCACCAGTACTCGCATGCCGCCCGCGGTACTGCCGATATTACGAAACAAACGTCCGGTGGCGATCAATCCTGGCGCCCACCAGGGCAGATTTTGTATCCAGCCCCAACGCCGCATCCTCGCCAACAGAAACAATCCCCGATTGAAAAAATTTAGTCCCAGCCCAGTGCGAAAGCTTACCGTCTGTGCGCCATAGCGCGGAGGGAAAAGATCCAGGTCCGGGACATCGCTCAAGTACACACGTCGCTTGCCGACCGGTTTCGGATAAATTACTTTTTCCGACTCGCTCCAGCCGTAGGCGTAACGCCAGCGCCCGTTTTCCTTGAGGCGAAATGAACTCCCGGCCGTAGTCAAAACCGTGCGCAGTGTGGCTTCGCCTCCGGGAAGCATATAGCCAGGGGAGAAGCTGACATGGATTTCGCTGATACGATCGAACTCATGGGTGAGCATGTCGATGAGAGCCGCCGACACCGCCGGGACAACACTCGCACCGCTGACAATTTGACAATTCTTCTGAAGTGCGCGGCGGTTCAAGCGCGAGATGCCCTCTACGTAAGCACGCACCTGCGCGAGGTCAATGTAATTTATGCTCAGTCCCGCGCAGGTCTCCGCCACGGTGTAATCGTGCGCCGGGATTGTCCCTATCGCATTAACCACGGCGAACACACCGTCGAGCGCTTGCCGCAGGCTGGCAGGATCCTGAGGGTTCACCGTTAACGTGGTTATGTTGGCCTCGACGGAACTACTTGCATTCAAGAGGCCGTGATGACCGATGACGCATTCGGCGGATGGTATCGTGGCAATGACCCGGCTGATGCGCCGGCCCAAAATGCCATTACCTCCCAAGACGAGAATCCGCTTTCCCATACTTAACGTGGGATCATATCAGATCGGCGCGTCTGTTCAGCAGCCACGGGCTTCGCTAACATGTCCGTGATTGCCAAATCGACTTTTCGCCATGAACGAATCCGATTTCGACAAACAAGTCACTGATACCCTGTTGCATATCGAACAGGCTATCGAGGAGAGTGGCGCGGACATCGACTTCGAGGCCGCGGGGGGAATACTCACGCTCGAGTTTGAAAATGGCTCGAAGATTATTATTAACAAGCAGGGCGCAGCCAGTCAGATATGGGTTGCCGCCAAATCCGGCGGCTTTCATTACAGCTTGGTTGAGGGACGTTGGATCAATGATCAGAGCGGAGGAGAATTGATGAGTGAACTTTCGCGCCTGGTCAGCGAGCAGTCAGGCCAAGACATCGACCTCGACTGAGGCTTAATCCCAGCTACCTTCCTTTGGCGTGATTACCGCCGGCTCGCCGCATTTGGGACAGTTCACGCGCCGGGTGTCGTCCGGCAAAATGGTTATCGCGTCGTCATAGCAATGGGCGCAGCGCGGTATTTTCCCCTCCTGCACCCAGGTGCTGCCGATGGAGTGGCAGTGATTGCAACGGTACAGCGCCAGAAACGGCATGTCGGCCTTGCCGCGGCCCACGCCGATACTGGCTTCCTCGTACTGGCAGAACTTGCACTTATAGCCGACAAAGGTGCCCATTAGGTCTCGAATGACTGGTTTAATCCCTCTTTAATCCCTCGCGATTTTATCCCTTCGGCTCAGGCATACCATTATTGAATACCGGAGGTCGGGATCGGACGGCAGCGATATCCGGCACGAGTCAATAACCACTCCTCCCACGGCACCTAAAGCTTCCTACACGCCCCTCTTTGATTGTCTAAAATGAATGAGAGAGGCTCGTTTGCCACGAGATACCCCGCGCACCGCGACGCAAGATGATACGCGGCGCGGTTAGGGAGTCAACGCAAGAACCGGCGCTGTGTTATTCCGGTCCAAGTTTCAACAGGAGGTAAATGATGCGGTTGCCTTCGCTCTACCAATTCTTCCGGCATCAGGTGAATCATGGTTTTCACCTCCACGGAATCACCGAACCGGCCACGGTCGATTACGTCAGCGACATCCTGGCCCGCTTTGCGCAGGTTCGACAATTTTATGCTTTGCGGGATGCCGACGGCCAACCCGTCGAATATCTCGTGGACATGCTCGAGGCATGGCAGAAAGCACATGGCGAGACCGCTTGCCGCGGACGATTTTTTCTGCGGCATCTCGGTGAATACACCTTGTTCATGAGCGGGATTTTCCGCGAACGCCTCACGGCGCGCGGTGAACTCGACTATTACATGGCGCACGGCCGCAGCGCCTACTGGCGATGTGCGGACTGCGAAATGAATCCCCAGCAACGGAAGGTGTACTGGCATTTGCACCAGGACTTTGGGCGCATCTCGAATACGCTCGATAACATGCGCCGCGAGCAGTTTCCGCTCCCGACTTCCCCCGATAACATGCTGACCGCCTTCTGGCGGGTTTGAGGAGCTACCGTTCTCGCCTGACGGCGCCAGTCCGGCGTCGGTCTTTCTCGAAGCGCCGTTCCCGCATGATCGGATCCCAGCGCAGGACGCCGCGCCGGTCAAGTTCGTGCTGACGACGTTCGACCATGCGCCGATCCCCATTCACGAGAATATCGTAAGGAACCCTCTTCTCTGTTTGCACGTCGCCTACCCCACAACCATTATGAACAGGTGGTCTTCACCGCGTCTTTTGGGAAACTTTACCATCCCGGCCGGACTTCCCCAAACCCACCCCCTCCCTTCGTCAACCGCAGGGGGCGCCAAGCGTTGTATCGAGGGTATCCAGGGCAAATGGCCCTAAAGCTGGCAGGCCGGGCGGTGATGGCCGATGATACGGGCCCGAAGCCGGACCCGATCCCCGGGGTACCCGAATGGAAACATGAGGCTGTTGGGGCCGGCGGTAAACAAATATTTAGAGGAATTTCCGCTGGAGTCTTTGCCCGCCCTGGACCGTTTTCTTGGCCTCGTCGAGCGGCGCGCCTTCCTGATGGCGCGGCTTGCCACCGGCAATGCCGACGATGCCCACGACATCGTGCAGGAAGCCATGCTGACGCTGGTCCGAAGTTACGCTAACCGCGGTGAGCAGGAATGGGGACCGTTGTTTCACACCATCCTGCAAAGCCGGATCACCGACTGGCATCGTCGCGAAAAAGTACGTAATCGTTTCCGCGTCTGGTTCGGCAAGCATGCCGATGAGGACGAGGACGATCCGCTGCAGAATATTGCCGACGGCCGCAGCCCGAATCCGTTGGGCCAGTTGCAGGACAAACAGGCAATGGCGGCGCTGGAGTCGGCGATCCATAAACTGCCGGCGCGCCAACAGCAGGCCTTCCTGCTGCGGGTGTGGGAAGGGTTGGACGTGGCACAGACCGCGAGCGCCATGAAGTGTTCGGAAGGTAGCGTCAAGACACATTACTCGCGCGCGGTACATGCCTTGCGCGAAAAGCTGGAGGAGCATTGGTAACCATGGAAACCGAAGACAAATTCCTAAAGCGTGCGAAAGTCTTACTTGACGAGGCAGAAAAAAATCTCGACGCCAGCACTGTGGCACGCCTGCGCGCCGCGCGCCGCACGGTCATCGAGGAAGGATCGCGCTCACTGGCGAAGCTCAAACCTGGATGGCTGTTGCCGGTCGGCGGAATGGCCGCCGCCGGGATCGTACTCATCGTGGCCGGCCTGCTGTGGTTCTCGGCTCCGAACGGCCAACTTTTGCAGGCCGGCGTCGGCGACATAGAGTTGCTGGCGGGAAAAGAAACCCCTGATTTCTTTGTCGAACTGGAATTCTATGAATGGCTCGAGCACCAGGCGAATGCCGGTTAAGTCCTGGTTCGTTGGATTTGCGCTGGCGCTGCCCCTGGCGGCGGCCACGGCAGACAAGCCGGAAACACCAGATATGGAGCTGATCGAATTTTTAGGAAGCCTTGAAACGCAGAGCGATTCTGGAAAAGAAGTATTGAGCGCGATTGATGCCGGATTGCTCCCGGAATGGCCGGAGGAAGCACCTTATGATCAAACCAAATAGACAGTTGATACTCGGATTGCTGTTGTGGTGGCCCTTGTTTGCCATGGCGGCGGAAGGCAATGCGCCGCTTAACTGGGATCAGCTCAGCGCCGAGGAACAGCAAGTACTGAAACCCTTCCAGGAACGTTGGGACAGCCTGCCACCGCCGCGGCGTGAGCGTCTGCAACAAGGCGTGAAGCGCTGGCAAGCCATGACGCCCGAGCAGCGCGAACAGGCGAAGGAACGCTTCGCCCGCTGGCAGAAGCTGACACCGGAACAGCGCGAGCGAGCGCGCCAGCGCTACGAGCGTTTCCGCCAGTTGCCGCCGGAGCAGCAGGAGCGGCTACGCCGCCGCGCCCAATGGTTCAAGAATCTACCGCCTGAGCGGCGCGCCGAGCTGCGCGCGAAGTGGCAGGCCATGTCGCCAGAGGAGCGCCAGGAGTTCAAAGAGAAATGGCGCCGGGACGACCGGGGACCGATGCACGAACGCGGCTTGTCGCCCCACTCGGATCGACCGGGAGGGATCGGGCCAAGGTAAGTACAGTGCGTTTAGTGTCAGTTATCTCTTATCCGCCTTGCCGCGGACTTCGTGCGCCGGGTATTTCTTCGCATTCATTTCGATCTTAAGGCGGGCCGCATCGAGCAGGTTGATCCCGAGCAGATCAGCCATGCGATTCAGGTAAATAAAGACATCCGCCATCTCCTGCTCGACTTCGCGCAGGGTTTTTTCCGGCAATTGCTTGCTTTGTTCCTCCGTCAGCCACTGGAAATGCTCCACCAGTTCGGCGGCCTCGACGATCAGCGCCATGGAAAGGTTCTTGGGCGAGTGAAACTGCTCCCAGTCACGCTCGCGCGCGAACCCGCGCAGGCGTTGGCGGAGATCTTCGAGGGTATCCATGGCAGAACCAGGCTTCGGGGCCGGTCAGGGACCGGATTTCTTGAGGCGCGTGCGGGCGCGCTTGATCGCGGCCTTGACCTGCGAGGGCGCGGTTCCACCCAGATGATCGCGAGCCTTGAGCGAGCCTTCCACGGTGAGCACCCCGTAAACGTCCTTGCCGATGGCAGGACTGAGCTTTTTGTACTCCTCGAGGTCGATTTGCGACAGGTCACGGTCGGTGTCGAGGGCGAGCCGCACGGCCTTGCCCACGATTTCATGGGCGTCGCGAAAGGGCACGCCTTGGCGCACCAGATAATCGGCAAGATCCGTGGCGGTGGCATGGCCCATGACCGCCGCGCGCAACAGGTGATCGCGTCGGACCTTCATGGACGTAATCATGCCGGTGAATACACGCAGGCTGCCGAGCACGGTATCGAGTGTGTCAAACACTGGTTCCTTGTCTTCCTGGTTGTCCTTGTTGTACGCCAGCGGCTGCGCCTTCATGAGCGTCAGCAGCGCCACCAGATGCCCAGTCACGCGCCCGGTCTTGCCGCGCACCAGTTCCGGCACGTCTGGGTTTTTCTTTTGAGGCATGATGGATGAGCCGGTGCAATAGGCATCCGATAACTCGACAAAACCAAACTGAGCAGATGACCACAGCACCAGCTCCTCGGCCATGCGCGAGAGGTGCGTCATGATCAGCGCCGCGTCCGCGACGAATTCAATTACAAAATCGCGGTCGGCGACGGCATCCAACGAATTCTCCGAGGGGGCCTCGAAGCCGAGCAGTTTCGCCGTGTAGGAGCGATCGATGGGAAAGCTGGTGCCGGCGAGTGCCGCACTGCCTAAGGGCATGACGTTCACGCGCCCGCGGCAGTCCTGAAGGCGCTCAGCATCGCGCGCCAGCATCTCAAACCACGCCAACATGTGATGACCAAAAGTAATCGGCTGCGCCACTTGCAGGTGCGTGAAGCCGGGCATGGGGGATCCCGCCTCGCGCTCGGCGAGATCGAGTATTGCTTGTTGCAATTGCCCGAGGGAATGCGTCACGACATCAATCCCATCGCGCAGGTAAAGACGCAGATCGGTCGCCACCTGATCGTTGCGCGAGCGGCCGGTGTGCAGCTTCTTGCCGGTCTCGCCGATACGCTGGATCAGGCGCGCCTCGATGTTCATGTGGACGTCTTCGAGCGCCACGCTCCATTCGAATTGGCCGGTATCAATCTCGGCCTCGATGTCCTTCAGGCCCTTGACGATGGTGTCGCTCTCTTTTTTTGTCAGCACGCCCACTTTTGCCAGCATCTGCGCGTGCGCGATAGAACCCATGATGTCGTAGACGTACAGGCGCTGGTCGAATTCGACCGAGGCGGTGAAAGCCTCGACAGCCGCGTCGGTGGATTCGGTGAAACGCCCACTCCAGGGTTTTTCTTTTGCCATGGATTTATTTTTTCATTGGCCAGGGAGCCGATGGCGCGCGCCGATGAGGCGCAAAGCAATTCTGTTCGTGAACCGACTCATCCCTGTATTGCCAGTCAAAATGCTGGTTTTCGACCCGCCCATCTGTGACGACCCTACGATTATCGGGCTTTCGTTGTTGGGGCGAAATCACCGGGCTATGGTTTCGCTCTGTAGCACCTGGTTCGGACTCTCCTTTGTGCACCCCCACCCCGAATTCCGGATCAGGATTAGGCCCCCCGCCTCAAAACGGGGGGTTTTTTTATGCCTGTGCGGCCGAAAGTATACTTGAGAAGCCGTCCAAAGAAATCGGCGATTTTCACCGTTCCAACCCCACCCACGCGCGTTAACTTATATAATTAACTATAACTTTCCCGGTGGGGGCTGAGTCCTCGTCGTTCACCGGGAGTCTGCCCCAAAAGGTGGACATTTTTCAGCCATTGCGACTCTCGATCCGCGGCATCGGCGGGTTCGGAGGTACGCCGGAATGTTTTACGCCTGAACGGATTCCATGTCCAATAGTACAAGTGTCGAGAAGCAGTCCTACCTGCCCGAATTCGGGTCATTCAGCATGTTGTTGCAGTTCGTCGTCCTGGCGGAACTGATTGCCATCATTATCACCATCGGGCGCCACACCAATTTCAATGAACAGGCGTGGCAGGATTTCTCCCTGCTCTCGCTGTTCGCGCTATCCATCGCCCTGTGCAGCATTGTGGTACTGAAGATTATCTCGCCGCTTCTTCGGCGGGCCTCGACCGCCACGGGTTCGGTCCTGGTGATAGTCATATTGCTGCTGGTCACTTCGCTCGGCATCGACGGTATCATTTCCCTCCTGTATCACCTGGCGGTCATCGACGAACGCTGGCCACCGTGGCGCGAAACACTCCTGATCCGCAGTCTTATGATCACCGGCATTATCGGCACGCTGGGCGTGCACTACCTGATCATGCGCGAGCGCTCAGACAAACACAGTAAGCTGCAACAGGAATCCAAACTGCAGGCATTGCAGTCGCGCATCCGCCCGCATTTCTTGTTCAACAGCCTGAACAGCGTGGCCTCGCTCACGCGCAGCGATCCTTCCAAGGCCGAAGCGGTGCTGCATGACTTAGCGGATCTGTTTCGCGTGCTGCTGGCGGATGCACGCAAGCTCGTACCGGTTTCGGCCGAGCGCGAGATTTCGCGTCAGTACCTGGAGGTGGAGAAAATCCGCCTCGGCGACCGGCTGCAGGTGAAGTGGAACATCAGCAATATTCCGCGCGCCGCCCTGATCCCGGCGTTGACTCTGCAACCTTTGCTTGAAAATGCCATCTATCACGGGATTGAGCCGCGCTTTGCCGGCGGCACCATCAAAATCGAGATGTGGGCCGAAGGCGAATTACTGAATATCATGATCAGCAATCCGCTGCCCGATGTGCGCAAGGAAAATCACAATAAGGGCAACAAGCTTGCGCAGGAAAATATCCGCCAGCGCCTTCAGACCCAGTTCGGCGGGGCCGCCAGTATGCAGGTTATCCAGGAAGGCGGTCAGTACCATGTCAAAGTAAAAATTCCGATCGTGCGGGGCTGATTCATGGAACTCGCCGCCAAAACCCGATTGCTGTTTGACCGTCTGCGGGGCGGCGTGCGCGACGCCGAACAGCGACTGTGGCCGACGACCGGGGCACCGCCGGGCGAAAAGGCCGACTTCCTGCCGAACTTCTGCACTGGCGAAGTGGTATTCAACGTCGTCGTGGTGGCGGAAATGCTGGCGATCGTAATCAACCTCGTCATCCCGCGGAATTTCCTCTCGCCCACCGTGCTCCAGGACCTGCTCCTGATTTCGATTTTCATCCAGTGGGTGGCGCTCGCCGGCACCGCGGTGCTGTGTTACACCCGTAAATACTTAAACCGCCTGCCCAACCTGCGCGCGCTCGGCGCCGCCTACCTGCTGCTGCTCCTGACCACTTTCGTGGTCAGCGAATGCGTGGTTTGGCTGCTGTGGGCGCTGGGCCGGCTCAGCACCGCACGCCCGGCGTGGTATGCTGATTTCCATATACTGAATCTCACCATTAGCGCCATCATCAACGGGCTGTTATTGCGGTTGTTCCTCGCCAAGCACGAACTGCAAAGCCGTACGCTGTCCGAAGCACGCGCCAAACTACAGGCCCTGCAGTCACGCATCCGCCCGCATTTTGTCTTCAACAGCATGAACATAATTGCTTCACTTACCCGCAGCGCGCCGGAAAAGGCCGAGGCCGCTATCGAAGACATGGCGGATCTCTTCCGCATGATGCTGTCGCAGGATGAAATGCTGGTCCCGGTCAAGAATGAGATCGACGTCGCCAAAAAATACCTGGCTCTCGAAGGGTTGCGCCTTGATAACCGGCTCACGGTAAACTGGGACACCGGAACGTTTCCGCGCAAGGCGGTGATGCCGGTGCTCACGCTGCAACCGCTGCTGGAGAATGCCATCCGTCACGGCATCGAGGAACTGCCTGCCGGCGGCACCATCGATACCCGGCTATGGGAGGAGAATGATCAAATTCATATCCAGGTCACCAATCCGCTTCCCAAGACTCGCTCGAAACAAATGAAATCCAACCCGGGCCAGTCACTGGACAACATTCGTCAGCGGTTCCAGAGCCATTATGGGGAACAGGCATCCCTGTCGAGCAGAGAGGAAAATGGTTTATTCACTGTCACGGTCATACTGCCGATTCGTGGAGACAATTTATGAGAGTGCTGATCGTAGATGACGAGAAACTGGCGCGCGACCGCCTGCGCGAACTGCTGAGTGACATCGGCGGTTACACCGTGGTCGGCGAGGCCATGAACGGCACCGAGGCGGTGGAGAAATCCGCCGCGCTCAATCCCGACGTGCTGCTGATGGACATCCGCATGCCGGGCATGGACGGTCTTGAGGCGGCGATGCATCTCATGGGCATGGAAAATCCGCCCGCGGTAATATTCACGACGGCTTACGATCAGCATGCGCTCGACGCCTTCGATGTCAACGCCGTGGATTACCTGTTAAAGCCCATCCGCAAGGACCGTCTGGCGAAGGCGTTGTCCAAGGCGCACAAACTCACGGCCAAGCAGATCGCCGAGATCTCCCAGGCGCGCCCCGAGCCGGCGGCACGTACCCACATCAGCGTGCACCTGCGCGGCAACATCCGGCTCGTGCCGGTGCCGGACATCCTGTATTTCCTGGCCGACAGCAAATACGTCGTCGTGCGCACGCCGACGGAAGAACACCTGATCGAGGACTCGCTGGTGAATCTGGAGAAGGAATTCAGCGACCGGTTCCTGCGCATCCACCGCAACGCGCTGGTGTCCACCGGTTCCATCAAGGGCATCGAGAAAAATCCCGCCGGCACCTGGCAGGTAGCCCTAAAGGGTTATGACAAGAAGCTCGATGTCAGCCGCCGTCATACCGCACAAGTGCGGCGCTGGGCGAGGAATCGCCCAATGAGCGGTTGATTGGTTGAACGGGCTTTGCCCGCGTGATTTGAATCTGGGATGCTCCGCCCCCGCAATTAGTTCTTGAGTGAAGGCACAGCCCCTCAATATCAATATTGCACCCTTCACCCTAACCCTCTCCCGCAATGGGAGAGGGAATCAGTAAGACTATCCCCTCAATTACTTATAAAATGCGCCGAGGAAAACCACGGTCCCATCCCGAGAGAAAAATTGAAAATCCTGCGCTTAGGAACAAGGAAAAGCCAACTTGCCTTGTGGCAAGCACACTACGTCCGCGACGCGCTCGAGCGTCACCACCCGGGCCTCAAGGTCGAACTCGTCACCATGACCACCGAGGGCGACCGGATTCTGGACAGAAGCCTCGCCACCGTCGGCGGCAAGGGCTTGTTCATCAAGGAGCTCGAAACCGGCCTGCTGGAAAACAAAACGGATATCGCCGTGCATTCGCTGAAGGACGTCACGGCCACGCTGCCAGAAGCCCTGCACCTGGCGGTCTATTGCGAACGCGAGGACCCGCGCGACGCCTTCATTTCCAACAAATATTCGAAGCTCGCCGAGCTTCCGAATGGCGCGCGCGTCGGGACTTCCAGTCTGCGGCGCCAGTGCCAGTTGCGCGAGGCCTTTCCCAGTCTTGAGATCATTACGCTGCGCGGCAATGTCAATACGCGCCTCTCCAAGCTCGATGCCGGCGAATACGATGCCATCATTCTCGCCGTGGCTGGCGTCAAGCGTCTCGGCATGGAGGCGCGCATCCGCGAGCGGCTCGACCCCGCCGTGAGCCTGCCGGCCGTGGGCCAGGGGGCAGTGAGCATCGAATGCCGCGTGGACGACCACGCCACGCATGAATTGCTGGCACCGCTCAACCACGCCGCCACCCAGATCTGTGTCATGGCGGAACGCTCGATGAACGCGCATCTCGAAGGCGGTTGCCAAGTGCCAATTGGTGGCTTTGCCGAACTGCAAGGCGAGGAATTGCATCTGCGCGGAATGGTAGGCGAGCCGGACGGCAGCCGGTTGCTCCGTGCGGAAATCCGTGGTCCCGCGGCCCAGGCCGAGGCGCTGGGCGCGAAGCTCGCGCACCAACTGCTGGCACTTGGCGCCAAAGCCATCCTCGACATGGTTTACGGCCGTGGATGAGGCCGCTTCCACCCGCCACACCCTGAAGGGCGTGCGTGTGCTCGTCACCCGCCCGAAAGATCAGGCGGAGAACCTCGCGCGCCTGATCGAATCACGCGGCGGCGAGGCGATTCGATTTCCGGTGATTGAAATATCCGAACCGCAGGATAAGCATGCGCTGCTGGCGAGCATCGACCGGCTGAAGGATTTTACGTTGGCGATCTTCATCAGCCCGAACGCTGTCAACCGGGCCATGAAGCTGATCCACGCGCGCGGCGGATGGCCGCCGACCTTGCGTGTGGCTTGTGTCGGGCGCGGCAGCGCGTGTGAACTGAAAAATTTTGGAATTGAGAACGTCATCGTGCCGGCGGAACGCTTCGACAGTGAGGCATTGCTGGAGATGCCTGAGCTGCAATCCGTTAAAGGAAAAAGCATTGTTATTTTTCGCGGCGAGGGCGGACGCGAACTGCTCGGCGACACGCTTCTAAGCCGTGGCGCCATGATCGAATATGCCGAATGTTACCGGCGCGTGCGCCCCGATTTCGATGTAGCGCCACTGTTACGCCGCGGGGAGCGCGGGGAAATTGATATCATCAGCGTCACCAGCGTGGATGGCCTGCACAACCTCTTCAACATGGTCGGTGAGGCCGGGCAGCGCTGGCTGATCCGTACCCCGATCGTCGTTGTCAGCGAGCGCATAGCGAAGGTCTGCCGCGAACGGGGGTTTAAAACCGAACCGCGGCTGGCATCGGCAGCCAGCGATGAAGCGATTCTTTCGGCCATTCAGGCGTGGCAGGACGGCCAAAACGCCTTATAATCCCCTTTCCGCACCCAGGCCGGGAATCCCATGACCGACACGGACTCTAAAAATACCGCCGCCGAACAGGCCACTGCCACCAAGCCTGTCACGCCCGCCCCAAAGAAATCCGGGGATGAACCACCTAAGGGTCGCTTGCTCGGGGGGCTGGCCGTCATTCTCGCTTCACTTGCCCTCATTGCCAGCGGCTACCTGTGGTACATCATGCTCTACGAGCGTGCTGACCTTTTTTCGCGCGACATCGTCGGTGCGCTCGACCGCATCGAATCCAGCTCGAATCAGGCGCAGGAAACCCTTGCCGGTTCCCAGGCGGAAATCAAAACTCTGAAGGAAACCCAGGACGCGATCCGCGCCTCACTTGAGAAGCTCAACAGCGATCTGCGCAGCAACCGGCTCGAATGGGCGCTGACGGAGACCGAACAATTGATGATCATCGCCAACAATCGCCTGCAATTGGGACGCGATCCTTCTTCCGCGCTCGCCGCCCTGCGCGCCGCCGACCGGCAATTGCAACAGCTGGCCATGCCAAAATTCCTGCCCGTGCGGCGCGAACTGGCGCGCGAAATTACTTCGTTGGAATCCCACGAGAAGCTGGACATTGGTGGTATCACGTTGCGCCTGGCCACTCTGGCCGACAACGTAGACAAATTACCGCTCGCACTCGACATCCGATTGCGTGAAGTCGCGCAGGCCGAGCCTTCGGCAGCTGAAAACAAAATGCAAGTGGCGAGCGCGGACAGGAACTGGCGGCAATCCGCCCGCAGCCTTTGGCAGGACATCCTTTCGCTGGTGCGTATCCGCGAAGACGTGGCTTCGCAGCGACCACTGCTTCCGCCGGAACAGCAATATTTCCTGCGTGAGAATCTGCGTCTGATGCTTCTCAGCGCACAGCAAGCCATTCTGCAAGGCAGCTTCCCCACCTACCAAGAGAATCTGAAATCAGCGCAGCGCCTCCTCAAGGATTATTTCGACTACGAGGCGCAGGTGGTCACCGCCATGCAGGCCGAACTCACCCGACTGCAATCAGCGAAGATTCTCACCGACATGCCTGACATCACCACGTCGCTTTCCACCCTGCGGCGCATGAGTGGACGCAGCGAAGCCCCGTGAAAACACTGATATTTATCATTGTCCTGTTGTTCACGGCAGCGCTGGTGGCCTTCTATGCCATGGAAAATCCGGGCTATGTACTCATCTCGCGCGCCCCGTGGAGCATCGAGATGACGCTGACGGTCTTTATCCCGCTCTTGGTGCTTGGTTTTTTCCTGTTTTACCTTTTTCTCTTCATCATCGTGCGCCTGTGGCGCATCCCACGCGACGTCGGCCGTTGGCGAGACAAGCGACAGCTGAACAAAGCGCGCGCCTCGTTGATCGAGGGACTCACGAACCTGGCGGAGGGAAACTGGGTCGAAGCGGAAACGCAGCTGCTCGCCGGCATGCGCCATGGCGACACGCCGCTGCTGAATTACCTTGGCGCCGCCATGGCCTGCGAAGGCTTGGGCAACAACGAAAAACGTGACGAATACCTGGCGCTGGCGCACAAGAATGCGCCGCAACACGACCTCGCCATCGGAATGACGCAAGCTTACCTGCAACACCAGGCGCATCAATTGGAACAATCGCTCGCCACGTTGAACGAATTGCGTGCCGAAGCGCCGAAACATCGGCAGGTGCTGAAGCTGCTGGCGCAAGTGCACCTCGAGTTGCGCGACTGGACCGGGCTCATCAACCTGATCCCGGATCTGCGCCAAGATTACGCCTTGGGCTCAAAGGAAATCGATGAAATGGAACTGCAGGCGCACCGCGAGCTTTTGAAGCTCTCCATCCCGTCCGGTAGACCCGGGGTGCTGGAGAAGGCCTGGAACGCGGTACCGAAAACCCTGCGGCGTCATCCATCGATGATCGTTATCTATGCCCGCCAGCTGATCCAGCAGAACGAGATGGCACAGGCCGAATCGGTGCTGCGCGCCGCCATCGAGGATAATTGGGACCCGGTGCTGGTGGAACTCTACGGGCAGGCCCAGGGATCGAATCCCGCCGATCAACTGGAAACCGCCGAAGCTTGGCTCACCTCGCATCGGGATGACCCCAAACTGCAGTTGACCCTCGCGCGCCTGGCGATACGCAACAAAGAGGACAACAAGGCTCGCGGGTATTATGAAACCTGCTTGTCGCAACACGGCCCGGTGGATGCGTATCGTGAACTCGGGAACCTTCTGGAAAAACTCGGTGAGAAGGATAAGGCACTCAATTATTACCGCCGCGGTCTTGAGCTGTATGCCAGCGAGCGGCTTGCAACCCCGGCACGTGGACAGGCTTCATCGGCTACCCGTTTCCGTGCGGCACGATAGCCATCATCGATGGCTTTGAAGAACTTCTAATATCCCTCGATTCTCTGGTCGGAGCTGCCACCCTGTTCGGACTTATTCAGGGCCTCGCGGTTTTTTTCCGCGCCTTCTTTTAGCTTGTCCTCCACCGCACGCGCCTTGTCCTTGGACTGCACCGCCGGTGCGAACACGGTGTCTTTCACGTCCTTCTTCTCGCCGCAGGCTGATAGCGTCACGGCGAGCAGGAATAACATTGGAATCATGCGCATGGTTTTTCTCCCGGAATGGAGCCGCCTTCAGGAGGCGGCTGCGTGGGCGAACTCGAAGGAATCATAATACAGGCGGTCCTCCGGCAATCGATTTTTTTTCGCCATACCCTTGATGGCATCAATCATGGGCGGCGGGCCGCTGGCATATATCTCGTGCTGGCTTAAGTCTGGGTGATCCCCGCCCACCGCTTCGTGCACCCAACCCTGGCGCCCGCTCCAGTGGTCCTCCGGTTTCGGCTCGGAGAGTACCGGGGTGAAGTTGAAATTCTTGTGCTCCTTGGCCCATGTCGCCGGCAGATCGGGCAGGTACAAATCGCTTTTTGCGCGCACACCCCAATACAGGTGCAATGGGCGCTTGATTCCCTGCGCAAAGGCATATTCGAGGATGCTCTTGATGGGCGCGAAACCGGTGCCACCAGCGATCAGGATCGCCGGGCGCGCGCTGTCTTCGCGCAGGAAAAACATCCCGAACGGGCCCTGGAACCGGATTAGGTCCTTTTCCTTCATTTTCTCAAACACATGGTCGGTGTAGTGCCCGCCCGGCACATGGCGGATATGCAGTTGCAGTAACTCATCGGAAAGCGGCGAGGTCGAAAGCGAAAAACTGCGCCGCTGGTTGCCGCTCAATAAAATGTCGATGTACTGTCCGGCGAGAAATTGCAGCCGCTGACCCTCGGCCAGCTTGAGCGACAGCCGCATCACGTCGTCCGCGAGCTTCTCCATTTGCACGACGCGGGCCGGCATGATGCGGATGGGAATGTCCTGGGCCACCGCGATCTCCTTCGCTTCGATGACCAGATCGGACAAGGGCCTGGCCTGACAGAACAACGCATAACCGTTTTCCTTTTCCGCCACGCTCATGGCCTTGGTCTCGTAGGTGCCGTAATCTACCTGGCCTGAAAGGAGTTTGCCCTTGCAAGTGCCGCAGGCGCCGTTGCGGCAACTGTAAGGCAGCATCACGCCTTGGCGCAGTGCCGCCGCCAACACCGTTTCATTTTTCTCTGCGATGAATTCACGGCTGCTTAACTTATTGCGAATCTTGAAGGTCATAGGAACGGGGCTGGTGGTTTTTTTTTGACGAAACCCTATTGTTCCCCAAAACAATGGGGAGAGAAACCACTAAAATAAAATGATTAACCGGCGCACTCAGTCCGGTGAGTGATGCAAGCGGGAATCGGGTGAGAGGTGACGACTGATTAAATCCAGGAGACACCGCCGACGCGTTCCAAGATGTGCACGGCGCGGTCAACCTGTTTTTGCGCAATCGCTTCGTTGGCGACGTGATGGCATTCCTCGCGCGTGCCGCATTCCACGCCGTTTACGTTATAAACCAGACGGCTGGCGGTGCGTGCATAGGCGCTGCCGTTCCACTCATAGCGACTGTACGCGCCCTCGGCTGTGGAAAGGGTGGTATAGCTTTCAATCACTGGGTAGCCACCCTTGTCTTCGCGCAGGCGGAAGCGGGAATCGAATCCGAGCAACGTGTCTACGGCTGTGCCGGATTTCTCCACCAGCCAGGCACGACAATCCCGGCCCTGGCAGCGTTCGTTGGTGAGGATGAACAGGTCGCCCCGGAGCGTCTTAGCCACCCAGCGGCGCATGAAACTCGATGGCTCGCAGGCATCGGAGAGCCCCGTCAAGGTCGAAAGGCAATGGCTGGCGACCTCCGCCGGGATCTCGCGGTCGGCGAGCACCGGATCGGAGCTCTCACCGGTGCCGGTCCAAACGCTGGCGGCGAAACCGATGATCAGTGTATTCAGCAGTGTCAGGGCTTTTTTCATGGATCATTACCTTCTCGTGCCAATATGAGAAGCATATTCCGTGCCAGGGTGTCCTGCCTTGGAAAAATCCATTATTTACAGGGGATTAGATTATGGGGGCCAGCCTCTCCCAAGCCGCCCTTCGAATCTCTGAGGATGCTATCCTGCGAGCCTAGTCACTCTGCGTCCAAACCGGGTGCGCAGTCATCTGACGCGTATTTGACATTCCTCCCCCCGCTCCCTTAAATGCGGCCCATGCTTAAATGGACCTTGAGCCCTGATTCCCCGGCATGAAATGAGTCATACGCTGGTTGAAATCAATAATCTCTCACGCTTTTACGGCACGTTGCAGGCGGTCAAGGACGTCAGTTTCACCATCCGGCAGGGCGAAGTGCTCGGTTTTCTCGGCCCCAATGGCGCGGGCAAGACCACCACGATGCAGATTATTAGCGGCAACCTCGCCCCCTCCGGGGGGAGTGTCACCATCGCCAATCATGATCTGTTGGAAGACCCGCGCGCCGCCAAGAACCAGATCGGTTACCTTCCGGAAAGCCCCCCGCTCTACCGCGAACTCACGGTAAACGAGTATCTCGACTATTGCGCGGCGCTGAATAACGTCCCGCGCGCAAAGCGCCTCTCGGCGCGCGAAAATACCAAGGAGCGCTGCGGCCTGCACGACGCCGGAAAGCGCCTGATCGGCAACCTGTCCAAGGGTTTCCAGCAACGCGTGGGAATCGCACAGGCCATCATCCATCTGCCGCCGGTGGTGATCCTGGACGAACCCACGGTCGGGCTCGATCCGATCCAAATCCGCGAGATCCGCGCGCTCATCCGTGAACTCGGCCGGGATCACGGCGTGATCCTGTCCACCCACATCCTGCCCGAGGTACAGACCACCTGCGATCGCGTGCAGATCATCAACAAAGGCGAATTAGTACTAAACGAAAGCATTGAAGGGCTGGAGCACCACATGAAATCGGCCTCGCTCACGGTCGCCTTTCATCAATCGCCGGATCTACAATTTCTAGAAAATCTCCCGGGCGTGAAATCGGTGCACCCGGAAAAGGACGGGCGTCTTCGTGTGTTCCATGAAACCGAACAGAACCCGACGGACGCCATCCTGCGGATGGCAGTCAATAAAAATTGGGGGCTGTATGAAATCCGACCCGGGCGGCTGTCGCTGGAACAGATCTTCGTGGAATTGACCTCGGACGCTGCGCTGGAAAACGCAGAGGCATTGGCCACCACCACTACCACGGACAGCGGTTTATGATTCTGACCATAGGTATTCGCGAATTCAAATCGCTGTTTCTCTCGCCGCTGGCCTGGTCCATTCTTGCAGTGGTACAAGTGATCCTTGGCTTTCTGTTCCTCGCCCGCCTCGAGGTCTTCCAGCTGTACCAGCCACAGTTGATGGCGATGGATGGCGCACCGGGGTTGACAGAAATCGTTCTACCCGACCTGCTCGGCAACGCCGCGGTGATCCTGCTGCTGGTGGTGCCGTTAATGACAATGCGCCTGGTGTCGGAAGAACGACGCAATCGCACGCTGGCGCTGCTGTTCAGCGCGCCACTGTCCATGACCGAAATCGTGCTCGGAAAATACCTAGGGATCATTTTGTTCCTCCTGGTGTTGCTGCTCATGATCGCGCTGATGCCACTGTCCCTGTTGGCGGGCGCCAGTCTGGATCTCGGCCTTATGGCCTCGGGATTCTTTGGTTTGGCATTGCTGCTCGCGGGCTTTGCAGCCGTGGGGCTCTTTATGTCCACACTCACGCAATACACCACGGTCGCCGCCATCAGCACCTTTGGCGCATTACTCCTGTTCTGGATACTCGACTGGTCGGGTCAAGGCACGGCCGGCGGCAACTGGTTGGCGTATCTTTCGTTGTTCAATCATTACAAGCCGTTTCTCGAAGGCATCTTCAATAGCGCGGACGCCGCCTATCACGTTCTGCTCATCATTACATTTCTGGTGCTCAGCATCCGCCGCCTGGATGCCGACCGGCTGGGGGGCTGAGTGATTTTATTGACAAGTCGAGTGATCGGAGCGAGTAGGGCTTCTCATCATTTGGAAGGACGAACGGCGCAGGGCTTCATTTATGTACCACACTCCTAAAACTCACTGGCAACTGCGGCTGATGAATATTAGTTTCGTAGTGCTGTTCCTGTTGGCCATGGGTCTGTTGCAATGGCTGGCGAAGGAATATCACCTTCAATTCGACTGGACCCGAATGCACCGGCATTCGCTGGCGCCAGCCAGCATGGCGGTATTGGAACGCCTCAAGGAGCCACTCAAGATCACCGCGTTCGCTAGCCAGCGCGGCGAGACACGCCGATTCATTCAGGAGATGACGGGGCGTTACCAGAAACACAAGCCCGACATTACTTTGGAATTCGTAGATCCGGACACCGCACCCGAGCGCGTGCGCGCCGCCGGGGTACAGCTCGACGGCGAGCTGGTTCTCGAATACGGTGACGCGCGCGAAAGTCTGCTACCGACCCAGTTCAATGAGCAGAATTTCACCAACGCGCTGACGCGCCTTGGTCATCGCGGCGAACGCTGGGTGGTATTTCTGAGTGGCCACGGCGAGCGCAGCCCCGAAAAGCAGGCGAATTTCGATCTCTCCACCTGGGCTGCGCAATTACGTAACCGGGGTTTCAAAACCAAAACTCTGTCACTGGGCGAACACCCGCAGATTCCGCAAAACACGACGGTACTGGTGATCGCCGGTCCGCGCACCCGCCTGCTCGCAGGCGAGATCAAGGAGATCCAAAATTATCTCAACCGCGGCGGCAACATGTTGTGGCTGCACGATCCGGGCCCGTTGTACGGGCTCGAACCGTTGGCGGAGAATCTCGGAATTGAATTTCAACCGGGCGTGATTGTTGACCCCGCATCTGAAAGCATTACCGGCAACGCCGCAGCAATTGTGATCACGAAATACAGTTCACATCCAGTGGTGCGTGGATTTGCCGACAACACGGTATTTCCGCAGGCCGGCGGCATCAGCCTGAATGCGCCCAAGGGCTGGGAGGGGTCGGTACTGATGGACACACGCCCCGCGAGCTGGTCCGAGACCGATACGCTCAATGGACCCATCCAATTCGACAAGGGCCGAGATATTCGCGGACCGCTGAATCTCGCCGTGGCACTAACGCGCACACTCGATAACAAGCGCGAACAGCGTATCATCGTGGTCGGCGACGGCGATTTCTTGGCGAACACCTATCTCCCCAACGGCGGCAATCTTGCGCTCGGCATGAGCCTGACCAACTGGTTGTCGCAGGATGACGCCTTCGTGAACATCCCGGTCAAGACCGCGCGCGACCGTTCGCTCGACCTGTCGCGAGGCGCCCAGATCACCATCGCCATGGTGTTTCTGGCGCTGTTGCCGATCACACTGATCAGCAGCGGTGTCTGGATCTGGCTGCGCCGGCGCAAACGCTGAAACGAGGCACCCATTGCCCGACACAGAAAAACCAGTGAATCCTGCGCCAGACCGGGGCGCTGACGCGGTTCTCTCGGGTCTGCGGCAGCGCTGGCTGCTGAATGGCGCCCTGCTGATATTGATCGGCTTGCTAGGGTGGCTGGCGGTGCACCGTGCCGGCCAAGAAAAAGAAGTTACCGGCCCACCGCTAACGGCGATGGCGACCGAGGCCATTTCACAGCTTCGCATCGAACGTCCGGATCAGACGGTTATCGTGTTGGAAAAAACCGGAACAGCCTGGAAACTCACGAAACCGGTGCCGGCACGCGCCAACCCGTTCAACGTCGAGAGTCTGCTGCGCGTCATTTCGGCCCCGGGAGATACCCGCTTCACCTCCAAGTCTGGTGAACTCGTCAAATTCGGGTTGGACAAGCCACAATCACGCCTGTGGCTCAATGATCAGGAAATTGCGTTCGGTTCCCTGCACCCGCTGAACAATCGGATTTACGTCCTATATAAAAACGAAGTGGTGTTGATCCCCGGACATTATCTCGGGCCTGTCTTGTATCCATATACCAACTTTATCGACAGTCGTTTGTTCGAGGAGAACCGAAAACTGACATCGATCAAGCTCCCCGACTTCACACTCTCCCTCGAAAACGGTGCCTGGCAGAAGAACCCCCCGGACAGCAAGCTGACATCGGATCGGATGAATGATTTTGCCGCCGAATGGCAAAACGCGCGCGCCCTCGGTGTAGAAAAATATTCGGGCAAGCCAGTCCTTGACCGGATAATCATCGCCTCAACGCATGAGGCCAACAATGAAAAATTGGTGCTCGGCATCCTTGCTTACAAGCCAAGCTTTGTGCTTCATCGATCGGAAGAAAATCTGGAATACCATTTCACCGAAGAGACCGGCAAACGCCTGCTAAACCTTTCTCCAGGTATCGAGTAATCCGGCCACCTTCGCTGTCATGCCCGAACTCCCGGAAGTCGAAACCACCCGACGAGGTGTTGAACCGCATGTGATCGGCTGCCGCGTGGCGCGTGTCGTGGTGCGCAACCCACGGTTGCGCTGGCGTGTCCCGAGTAAACTCATCCGGGAATTACCGGGGCAAACGATTCAATCGGTCGAGCGTCGTGGAAAATACCTGCTGTTTACCACTCTCGCAGGCACGATGATTGTGCATCTCGGGATGTCTGGCAGACTGCGCGTGGTCCCTTGCGAGCAGGCGGCAGATATCTACGAGCACGTGGACATCGTGCTCGAGAATGGCGATTGCCTGCGCCTGCGCGACCCGCGCCGCTTTGGCGCAGTGTTGTGGACCCGTGAGGACCCCCAACAACACAAACTGCTTCGGCATCTTGGCCCGGAACCCCTGTCCGCGGATTTCACCGGCGATTACCTGTTTCGGAAATCACGTTCGCGCCGGCGCGCGATTCGCGACTTTCTGCTCGACAGTCACATCATTGCCGGCATTGGCAACATCTATGCCAACGAAGCACTGTTCACGGCGGGACTTAGGCCCACACGCGCCGCCGGCCGTATCAACCGAATTCGGTATGAAAGACTGGCCGAGGCGATTCGAGAAACGCTCGGGCGCGCCCTGAAAGCCGGTGGCACCACCCTGCGCGACTTTCGCAACGGCCAGGGGGAGCCGGGGTATTTTCAGCTGTCGCTGAACGTCTACGGGCGTGCGGGTGAGCCCTGCCGGTCCTGCGGCACGACAATCAAGGCCCGGAAACAGGGGCAAAGAACCGCCTATTTCTGCCAAAATTGCCAGGTTTGAGCTAAACTTAAAGAATCAGTGAATGTAACTTGTCGAACCTGTTGAAAGGCCATGCTTTTCCGGGAGACAATAAATTCTAATTCCCGGTGAATAGTGAAAAACCGGCCAAAAGGGAGGCGTTTCCCGCAAGGGAATCTATATTTTTAGAATGTCGTCAGTCCGTCCACACCAGAATCTCGAGCAGCATTTCGAAGCCTACAGCGAATGGCGTCAGTCATTGGCTGACGCGGTTTCCGAACTCAAATCCTGGCTGAACGCCCAGGAACTAAGCGACACCCAGATCGACCAACGGCTTGACCATGTCCTGTCCACCTTGCGCGATGACAAACTTTACGTCGCTTTCGTAGCCGAGTTCTCGCGCGGCAAATCCGAACTCATTAACGCCATTTTTTTCGCCAATTATGGGCAACGCATCCTGCCATCAAGCGCCGGACGCACCACCATGTGCCCGACCGAGGTGATGTGGGAGAACGGCGGCGAACCTAATTTGCGGTTGCTGCCGATCGAAACCCGCAAGAGCGGCACCACCATCACCGAGTTCCGCGGCTTCCCGGAGGAATGGCAGGTAATTCCGCTTGAAACGAAATCGCCGGACAAGATGATCCAGACGCTGCAACACATCACCGAGATCAAGCACGTTGCGCGTGATGAGGCCCAGACCATGGGCTTTCACATCGCCGAGGATGAATCTGAGTACGGCATGCGCCTGGCCGAAGACGGTTTGGTGGAAATCCCGAAATGGCGTCACGCCATCATCAACATCCCGCACCCGCTGCTGGAACAGGGCTTGGTCATACTCGACACCCCGGGCCTCAATGCGCTTGGCGCCGAGCCAGAATTGACGCTCAACATGCTGCCCTCGGCGCACGCGGTGCTGTTCATCCTCGCCGCCGATGCTGGCGTGACCAAATCCGACATCGACGTCTGGCACGACCACATCGGCGTGCGCAAAGACAGCCCGAACAAGGGCCGTCTGGTGGTACTGAACAAGATCGACGGTCTGTGGGACGAACTGCGCGACTGGAACGAGGTACAGCGCGAAATCCAGCGCCAGATCCGCGAGACGGCCAGACATCTGGCCATCCCGGAACAGAATGTATTCCCGGTTTCGGCCCAGAAGGCGCTGCTCGGCAAGGTCAAGAAGGACGGTAAAATCCTCGAGCGTTCACGTATCCAAGCGCTGGAGCAGGCACTCGGCAGCGAGATCATGCCGGCCAAACGCGAAATCGTGCGCGACAACATCAGCGGCGACATGGAGGACGTCATCAAGGCGATGCGCCTGATCATCTCGCAGCGCACGAAAAACGTGTACGAGCACATGGACGAACTCGGCGGCCTGTCCGGCAAAAACCTGGATGTCATCGAGCACATGATGAAGAAGGTCAAGGCAGACAAGGAAGTGTTCGAGAAGAGCCTGCAACGCTTCCAGGCCACACGCAGCATTTTTTCGCAGCAAACCAATGTGCTTTATACCCACCTGAACCTGAAGAATCTTGATTCGCAGATCGCCCAGATCAAAAAGGACATGGAGATCAGCATGACCACCGCCGGGCTCAAGGCGTGCATGGACAGTTTCTTCAAGCACACCCGGGAGACCATGGATTCAGCCGCCAAGCAGGCACAAGAAATCAAGGCGATGATGGAGGGCGTGTACAAAAAATTCCAAGAAGAACATGGCCTCGGCAATATCAAACCAGGCGGTTTCTCGGTCACGCGCTACCTGCGCGAGATCAAGCGGCTCCAGGACCGGCATGATCAGTATATGAAGGGCATGTCCTTGGTTATGACCGAACAGCGGGCGCTGACACGCAAGTTTTTCGAATCTTCCGTGGCCAAGGTGCGCGCCATCTACAAGATGGCCAATCGTGACGCCGATAACTGGCTCAAGACCATTATGTCGCCCATGGAATCCCAGGTGCGTGAACACCAAGTGCAGTTGCGCCGGCGGCTAGAATCCATCAAGCGCATCCACCAAGCGAGCGACACCCTGGAGGAGAGGGTGCTGGAGTTGGAGCAGATACGCGATGGCATCCGCGAGCAGGAAAAGAATCTGGAAAGCCAGGTCGAATCGGTGATGCAGATGATTAATTTCGATAAAACCAATGGGGAGACGGCCACCGACCACTCAGCGTAGTCGCTGGTAACTCCTTTTTTTATTTCACGACCGCCGAACCTTCACCGCGCGGGTCGGAAGCCGCTTCCACTCTGCTGTCCTTCTTGAACCAAGCCACTAGCTGCATGTTGCCGTAACGTCTGCGCACGGATTCGAGTTGATGCCCGTACTGATGCAATATGCGTGTCTCTTCCTCGCTGAAAGCGCCGGACTCGTATGTCACGATATCCGGGAGATACTGGTGGTGAAATCTCGGCATGCTTACCCATTCTTCGGGCCCACCGCGGCCGTGGGCGAACTCGAGTGTGGCCAGCAGCACCATGCTGATGATGCGGCTGCCCCCGGGTGCGCCCAGTATCACGACAGCCTCGTCGTTCTCCAGAAACGTCGGCGTCATGCTCGACAGCGGTCGCTTGCCCGGGGCAATGGCGTTGGCCTCACCCCCCACCAGCCCGTAGGTATTCGGTGAGTCGGGTTTCACGGAGAAATCATCCATCTCGCTGTTCAGCACCACGCCGGTGCCCGGTGGCATTAAACCGGAACCGAAGGGCGTGTTCAGCGTCAGCGTGGCGGCAACACGATTGCCTTCCCGGTCAATGATGGAGAAATGTGTCGTGTGGCTTCCCTCCCCTACGGTCTTGGCGGGAGCGATATCAAGGGTCAGCACCGGCGCACGCATTTCCTCTCGGAGTTTGGCGGCGTAGGCAGGATCGAGAAGACGTGGAACATCCACACGAATAAAATCCGAATCACCCAGATGACGTGCGCGGTCACGGTAGGCAAGGCGCATGGCCTCGATGACGTTATGATCGCGCTGCGCCCTCGGCATCGCCTCCAGATCGAAGCCCGCTAGCATATTGAGCACTTGGTTCAACACAACACCGCCTGAGGACGGCAAGGCGGCAGAGGTAAGCCGAATCCCGCGATATTGACCTCGCACCGGTTCACGTTCCTCTACGCGATACTCAGCAAGATCCTTGAGGGTCCAGATGCCACCCGCCTCCCGCACGCCCTGCACCAGTCGCCGGGCCGTCTCGCCCTTGTAAAATCCGGCATGTCCCTTCTCAGCCAACCGGCGCAGCGTCCGGGACAAATCCGGCTGCTTCAACACATCTCCCGGGGCTGGAATCAGGCCGTCCTGGTGAAACGTCCGCGCCGCCTCGGGAAAATTATCGTGCAGGCGCATGTGCTGGCGCAGCAGCATCTTCGAATAATGCGGCGTCACGGGAAATCCCTCTTTGGCGAGTCGAATCGCGGGCGCCAGTGATTTCCCAAGCGGAAGCTTTCCGTATTTCCCGGCGAGATGAACCAACCCCGCCGGTGTGCCGGGGATGCCGGCCGCCAGCGCACCGTCGATGGAAAGCGCAGGAACGGCGCGACCGTTGCGCAGATACATATCGCGGGTCGCGGCCAGTGGCGCGCGTTCGCGTGCATCGATCATGATCTGGAATCCATCGCGCGCGCGGTGCAAGAGAAAAAAGCCGCCGCCGCCCAGGCCGGAATTGTACGGCTCGACCACCGCCAGCGCGGCCGCCACGGCGACCGCTGCATCGAAGGCATTGCCGCCACGCGCGAGGATTTCATGTCCGACGGCGGTGGCCTGCGGATGGGCGCTGGCGATGGCTGCGGCGGGAAGGCGCGTGGACGCCGCCCAGGCCATCGATGGCAACAACACCAGCAAGGGCAGTAATCGCAGAAAAATGGACATGCCTCTCACGATAACGAATACCGAATGGCGAATCAAAGAATGCAGAAAAAAAGAAAGGTGGCCATGGCCACCTCGATATCGGAAAAAATCCAGGTTATGCGCTCTGTTGAATCAATCCCCGATACTTGACCCGCAACTGCTCTTTGGTCTCGGAGTGATGGGGGTCCAGGATGATGCAATCCACGGGGCAGACGTCCACGCATTGTGACGTCTCGTAATGGCCGACGCACTCCGTGCAAAGTTCGGGATTGATCTGGTAGATCTCCTCACCCTGGAAGATCGCGCCGTTTGGGCACTCAGGCTCGCACACGTCGCAATTGATGCACTCGTCGGTAATCAGCAAAGACATAAATACCTACAATAAATATCCGGTTAAATCTTTCTCATCTTAGCGTATTTTGGCCACCATCGCAGCCGCCACGCGTGCGTCCACAAAATCCGAAACGTTGCCGCCCAGCAGGGCGATCTCCTTCACCAGGGAAGCCGAGATAAACATCTCCTGCTCCGACGGCGTCATGAAAACCGTTTCCACTTCCGGTGCCAGCCGCCGATTCATGCCCGCGAGCTGAAATTCGTATTCAAAATCCGAGGCCGCACGCAAGCCCCGCAAGATCACATTGGCCTTGTGCTGCCGAACGCAATCGACGAGCAGATTATCAAAACCAGTGACCTTCACCCCTTTGACATCCGCCAGCACTGCGCGCACTAACTCCACGCGTTCCGACAGGTCGAATAGGGGCTGCTTCTGCGGATTGGCCGCGACCGCCACGATCACTTCGTCGAACAGCCGCGCCGCCCGCCGCACGAGATCCGTGTGGCCGTTGGTGACCGGGTCAAACGTGCCGGGGTACAGCGCGATGACTTTCATTCAGCCCCTCGGAATAGAAACAACTTTATCATTGCCAATAATTGTCTCATTGATGGAAATCAAAAAGACCCAATGATTAGACGGTCTTTCGCGCCAGATGATACCCCACCTGCCCGGCCTTTTTGCTGCGAATCAGCTCCCAGGATGCTGGCAGCGCCAGGTTGCCGTTTCCGCTTGGCGCCTCGATATAGGCTAGGCCGCCAGGCTTGAGCCAGCCGTGCGCCTCCACCCGTGCGGCACATTCCGGTATGAGATGGCTTTTAAACGGAGGATCGATGAACACGATATCAAACGCCCGCGGGGTCCGCCCCAGGAAATCCACGGCGTCAGCCAGCACCACTTCCGCTCCCTCGGCCTCCAGTCGTTCCACATGCTGACGCAGACGATCTGCCACGTGCGGAATTTTTTCCACCATCACCACGCGCGCCGCCCCGCGAGAGAGCGCTTCCAGACAGAGCGCACCGGTTCCGGCGAAAAGATCAAGGCATTCTGCGCCGGCGATGTACGGTGTCAACCAGTTGAACAGCGTCTCACGCACACGGTCAGGCGTGGGACGCAGGCCTTCCGATTCGGTGACATCCAGCAAGCGCCCGCGCCAACGTCCGCCGATGATACGCAACTTACGCGGGTAAGATGATTTCGACCGTGTCGTAATCGGCTTCGGTTCGATAACGCGCCGGGCCATGGTTCGCCGTACGCGTTTCCGGTCAGTGTCCGGCACCAACCGTCACCGTTACCATGTGCTCGGGACGCACACGCCGCCGGAAGGCATCGCGAATCTGCTTGAGCGTTACGGCCTCGATGCGCGAGATGAAGTTATCAAGATAATTAAGTGGCAAATCGTAAAAAGCAATCACCGCGAGGTACTCGGCGATTTTACCGTTACTGTCAATGCGTAACGGAAAACTGCCAGTGAGGTGTTTTTTCGCGGCTTCCAGTTCCTTCTCCGTCGGGCCTTCGGCGACGAATTTTGTCAGCACCTGGCGAACCAGCTTGATCGCCTGATCGCGCTGCGTGTTTTTTGTCTGCAATCCGATAGACAACGGTCCCGGCATGCGGAGCGGGAGAAAATAACTGTAGACACTGTAGGACAGTCCCTGCTTCTCACGCACTTCCACCGACAGGCGCGATACCAGTCCGCCACCCCCGAGGATGTAATTACCAACGTAAAGCGGAAAGTAATCCGGATCACCTCGCCGCATGCCCGGGTGGCCCATGTTGACGTGGGTCTGGGTGGCGGAAAACACCACGTGCTTCTGCCAACCCGTGAAGAGCTTACGCACCGGTGGGAGTGGCCCCGGGGCTTTCCCGGCAGGAAGTTTTCCTACAACACGCTCAGCAACTTTGCGCGCCTGACGCTTACTGATGTCGCCAACGATCACGATCCGTGCATTGGCGCCAACGTAGTAACGGCGATGAAACACCATCAGGTCTTCGCGCGTAATGGCCTTGAGGCTCTTTTCGTCCCCCAGGGGATCACTGGCGTAGGGATGCTGGCCATAGAGTTCGCGATAGAAGGTCTTAGCGGCGATCGCGCCCGGCGATTGAGCATCTTTCTGCAGGGCAACCAATGACTGGGCGCGCTTGAGTTCGAGATCCGCCACAGGAAAGGTGGGCGCCACCAGGAGCTGCGCCAGAAGATCGAGCGCCGGATCCAGCAAGGCGGAATCCGACAGGCTGCGAAGGCTGACGCTGGCCATGTCGCGGTCGACGCCCGTGCCAAATTCAGCGCCTACACTTTCAAAACGGATGGCGATGTCATTCGCGGACAGGCCTTTCGTTCCTTCATCCAGCATGGCCGCCGTCAGCGTGGCCACACCCGCTTTGCCAGCGGGGTCGCGGCTGGCACCGGCATCAAACACCACGCGCACTTGTAACATCGGCAATTCGCGGCTCTCGACGAAATAGGCGCGTGCACCATTACCCAGGGTCCAATTCTCGATTTTCACGCCCGCGGTGACGCTGACCGGCACACAGAACAGGCTGAAGAGCAACAGCCACCTAGTGAACATCGCCGCCTCGCCTGCGCGGCATCGCGCGCGGTTTACCCGGTTTCATCGATTGCGGGTCAAGTATGGTCACCGTCAGATTCGAGTCGACGAGATACTTGCGCGCCACGGTCTGCACCTGTTCCGCGGTCACGGCGTTAAGTTTGTCGACAAAGTCAACGATCAGGCGCCAGTCGAGGCCGATGGTGGCCAAGCGACCGATCTGCATTGCCTGGTAAAACACCGAATCACGCGAATAGACATTACTTGCCACCACCTGCGCTTTCACGCGCTTCAGCTCCTCTGCCGTGACAAGCTCGTTACGAAGACGTTCTATTTGTTGACGAATGGTCTTTTCTGTTTCCTCGGCCGTGTGACCGTTGGCCGGCGTGGCCTCGATCGTCAGCAAAGTGGGGGACCGCGAAGTGGCCGAATAATCCACGTCTATGTTGGAAGCAATTTTCTTCTCGCGCACCAGCTCACGCTTGAAACGCGAGGCCTGGCCACCGTTGAGCACACCACCAAGAATGCTCAACGCGTAGGGTTCCCATTCAGCAACGCTGTCGCGACCGGCCGTAGCAAGCACTGGGGCGTGATAGCCCAGCAGCAGGTATGGGACCTCTGCCGGGAGCGAAACGCGCACGCGGCGCTCACTTTTTTGCGGTGGCTCCATCACTTCGGGTGATTTCACCGGC
>Ga0224497_10000320_pt1 | contig 35522 bp, 30 predicted proteins | sample SF_Jul11_sed_USG_4_FD_167970 | JGI IMG/M metagenome (GOLD analysis project Ga0224497, IMG submission 167970) | Sediment microbial communities from San Francisco Bay, California, United States - SF_Jul11_sed_USGS_13 | ecosystem: Environmental > Aquatic > Marine > Sediment | place: USA...
CAGCGGCACCGAAGCCGGCGGACCGGCGGCGACGATGCGGTCGCCCGCGACGACGACCCGCCAGCCGTCGTGCAGGTCGACCCCGTCGAACACCCGGTCCGCCTCGAGGACGAGGCTCGCCGGCGGCGCCTCCTGCGCCCGGAGGCCCGCGGCCGAGATGACGGCGAGCAAGAGGATCGCGAACGCGGCGACCGCGAGAAGGCGTCCCGATCTGCCGGCGAGCGGCTGGTCCGGCGGGCAGAGGAGATCGGTCTTGCGAGTTCCGCTGGGCACGACGGGAAAATAGCACGCAGCGCGGAGGTCTTCGAGGTCTCGTTTGCCAAGGCCACTGGCCTGGGCGCGGGTCCCCCTCAGCTCCCACGCCCGTGCACCGCTTCAGCCCTGCCGAGGGCGCTCTCCGGATAGGGCGGTGACCGGCCTCTCCGCGCCGGGCCGGATCCGGCCGCTGGGCCGTGATGGGGCTCTCCGCCCGCGATCTCGGGCGCTTTCGAGCTAGGCTTGGCCTGCTCGCTCCGCGCAGCTGCCGCGATGACGCCCGCTCGCCTCCATCCGTATCTCCTGGTCCTCCTCCTGGGGGCGGTGGCCTGTGGGGAGTCCGCGGTCTCGCAGGGCGAGGGCGGCGCGGCAGCGCCGGTGGTGCTGCCCGAGCCGGATCCCGACGGCGTCACGGTCTATCGCTGGGCGGATGTCTACGCCGCCGGGCGGCTCGATTGGGCGTGGGCCATCGCCGTCGATCACGGCAACCTGGAGCAGGTGGAGCGGCTGCTGGCGGACGGGGTGGACCCCGACGTCCTCATCGGGGGGGACTATCAGCGGTCCTCCGAGCCGCGGCGGTACGGCCGGACGGCGCTGATGGAGGCCGCCTGGTCCGGGCACGAGGAGCTGGCGCGCCGGCTGCTGGCGGCCGGCGCCGATCCCCTGGCCCGGGAGATCGAGGAGGAGGAGCGCTTCAGCGGCGACACGGCGCTGCACAAGGCCGCCAGCCGCGGGCGCGCCGGGATCGTCCGCCTGCTGCTCGACGCCGGGGTGCCCGTCGACCTCGAGGGGCAGGGCGGAGCGACCGCGCTGCGCTGCGCTGCCGGCGACCTCGAGACCTTCCGGCTCCTTTCCGAGCGCGGCGCCGATCTCGCCAAGGCGGGCGGCGCCACGCAGCTCCTGGACGGCGTGGCGTCGTCGCGTGCGACCGACATGGCGGCGCTCCTCCTCTCCCTGGGCGCCGACGTCGAGGGCGACCCCGGCAAGCGCGCGTACGGCTACACGCCGCTGTGGAGCGCCGCCGTCGGCGGTCACGAGGAGATGGTCCTCTTCCTGCTCGAGCACGGCGCCGATCCCGGCGTCGAGCCCTACGGCGGCGATCTCGTCGCGCTCACCCGCGAGGCCGGCCACGAGGCCGCCGCCGCCCTCATCGAGCGGGCTCGCGCCGGCCAGCCCCTGCGGCCGCCGGCGGAAGACCCGGCGCAGCGCTGACGAGGTCCGGGAGAGCACGCGATGGCGCCGAGTGTCCCCGAGCTGCGGTTCGCACCGGCCGGCCGGCCGCCGTTCGCGGTCCAGGCGCGGGTGGTGGAGGACGACACGTGGCTGGTGTTGGGGGCCGATCCGCGGTTCCGGGAGTCGGGCGAGCACCCCATCCGGGTCCACACCGCGGCCTGGGAGGCGGAGCCGGCGACGCCGGGGAGCGTCGTCGTGCGCCCCGGGCGGCCGCTCGAGCTGCGGGCGATCGTCCACGACCTGGCGCGGGATCCGACCTGGCGCCCGGAGTGGGTGGGGGAGGCGCTCGCCGCCGTGCTGCGGGAGGCCGAGCGGCGGCGGATCGCGGCCCTCGCGATGCCGGTGCTCGGCGCCCGCCACGGCGCGCTCTCCGAGGACGTCTTTCTGCGGCTCCTCGAAGACGCGATCACCGCCGTCGAGCCCGATCTTCCGCGGCGGATCTGGATAGAGTCGGCGCACGCGGCGCCGCGGGCCGGGGCGCGGCGCGCGGAGGGGTGGCAGGGGTGACTGGACAAGGGTGACCGTGCAGCTCGTGACTGTCGAGCTCGTGACCGTGGAGCCTGTGTGACCGAGGAGGCCGTGTGACCGAGGAGGCTGTGTGACCGAAACGGCGTCGACGATCCTCATCCGCGGCGCGGAGGTGTGGAGCCCGGCCCCCCGCGGCCGCCAGGACGTTCTGTGCGGCGGCGGCGCCATCCTCGCCGTCGAGGCGGGGCTCGACGCGGCGCGGCCGCCCGGCACCCGGGTGATCGACGGCCGCGGGATGAAGCTCCTTCCGGGGCTCGTCGACGGCCACGTCCACATCGCCGGGGCCGGCGGCGAGGGCGGGCCGGCGACCCGCACGCCGGAGATGACCCTGTCGCAGATGATCGCCGGCGGGACGACCACCGTCGTCGGCCTCCTGGGCGCCGACGGAGTGACCCGCAACCTCGAAGGCCTGCTGATGAAGGCCAAGGGGCTGCGCGCCGAAGGGGTCTCGGCGTGGATCTGGACGGGCGCCTACCAGCTGCCGCCGCCGACCCTGACGGGCGGCGTGGCCCGCGACCTCGCCCTCGTCGCGGAGGTCATCGGGGTCGGCGAGATCGCCGTCGCCGACCATCGCTCCTCGAGCCCCACCGTCGCGGAGCTCGTCAAGCTCGCCAAGGAGGCGCGGCTCGGCGGGATGCTGGGCGGCAAGTGCGGCCTCGTCCACCTCCACCTCGGGGACGCGGAGGGCGGCTTCGCCATGATCCGGGCGGCGGTCGAAGGCAGCGAGCTCGGGCTCGCCCAGTTCCTGCCCACCCACGTCAACCGCACGGCCCGGGTCTTCGCCGAGGCCCTCGACTACGGCCGCGAGGGCCCCGTCGACGTCACCGCCTCGGCTTGGCCCTACTTCCAGGAGGAAGAGGTGAAGCCGTCGCGTGCCGTGCGCGAGCTGCTCGCCGCCGGCGTCCCCCCGGCCCACGTCACGATGAGCTCCGACGCCTGCGGCTCGCTGCCCGACTTCGACGCGGCGGGACGGCTGCGCCGGCTGGCGAGCGGCCGGCCGGCGGCGCTGTGGGACGAGACGGCGGCCGCCGTCGGCGAGGGCCTCGACCTCGAGCGCGCCCTGGCCCTCGTGACCGCCAACCCGGCGCGGCGCCTCCGCCTGCCCGGCAAGGGCGCCGTCGCCCCGGGCCACGACGCCGATCTGTTGCTCGTCGACGAGGACCTCCGCGTCCGCTGGGTGCTGGCCCGCGGCGCGGTGATGATGGAGGACGGCGAGATCCGGCGCCGCGGCGCCTTCGAGTGACGGCGCGCCCTAGCGCTCGCCGCGCTTCCTGACCGTCAGATCGGGGTGGTGGCCGCGGGTGTCCGCGTGGACGTGGCCGGTCTCGTGGAGCGGTCCGGGCACCTCGCCCTCGCCGACGATCTCGACCTCGCCGGCGGCGAGCAGCTGCTGCACGCTCGTCCGCTCGAGGTCGGGGGTCGAGATATGCCCTTCCCGTCCCGGTCCAAGGTGCAGGACCTTGTCCTGGGAAAGGTGGACCTTCAACGGCCGGTGGGTCGTGTTGCGGATCGTCTTCATGCGGCCTCCTCGTGAGCTGTCTCCCGTCTCTCGGGACGGATACTACGCCTCCATTCTGGCGGTTGGCGGGCGGATTCTCCGCCGCCCGAGGGGGTGGTGGCGGCGGCCGGGGCGCGCGCGGCGCGTGATAGCTTGCGGGACATGACCGGCCAGACGGCTCTCGGCTCCCGCGGGCTCCTCTCGCTTCTACTCCCCCTCTTCCTGGCGGGGCCGGCGCCCGCGGCCGGGCCCGGCGCAGCGCCCCCGGGCGGGGGCGAGATCGTGGGCGGCAAGTGGACGCCGGAGCAGCTGCTCGAGCACGATCCCGCGTGGCTCGCCGGGCTGGGTCTCGAGATCCCGGCCAGCGAGCTGTGGGACGGCAAGGGCGGCCTGCTCGAGGCCGTGGTCCAGGTCGGCGGGTGCTCCTCGGGCTTCGTGTCGCCGGACGGCCTCCTCCTCACCAACCACCACTGCGCGTTCGGGATCCTCCAGCAGCACAGCTCGCCCGAGCGCGACCTCATCCGCGACGGGTTCCTGGCCGCGGAGCGCTCCCAGGAGCTGCCCGGCAAGGGCACGCGGGCCGAGATCCCGCACCGCTTCGAGGACGTGACGGCCCAGATCGAGGGGAGCGTGCCGGCGGGGGCGGATGACCTCGAGCGCTACGAGGCGATCGACCGCGCGCAGAAGGATCTGGTGGCGGCCTGCGAGGCGCCTGCCGACCGCCGCTGCCGGGTGGCCGCCTACGACGACGGCGTGCGCTACACCCTGATCGAGGCGCTCGAGTACCCCGACGTGCGGCTCGTCTACGCCCCGCCGCGGGCGGTGGGGGAGTACGGCGGCGAGGTCGACAACTGGATGTGGCCCCGCCACACCGGCGACTTCGCGCTGTTGCGCGTCTACGCCGCCGGCGGCGAGCCGGCGCCGCACGGGCCCGACAACACCCCCTACCGGCCGCGGCGGCACCTGCGGATCGCCCCCGGCGGGGTGGCGGAGGGCAGCTTCGTGATGGTCGTGGGCTACCCCGGCAGCACCTCGCGCCGGCTCGTCGCCGCCGAGATGGACGAGCGCTTCCGCCTCTTCTTTCCCCGCCGCGCCGAGCTCTACCGGGCCTGGATGGACCTCCTGGAGGCGCGGAGCGGCGCCGACGAGGCGGCCGCCATCACCCTCGCCAGCCGCCTGAAGGGGCTGGCCAACCGGGAGAAGAGCTCGCGCGGGCAGGTCGCCGGCATCGAGCGCGGCGATCTCGTGGCGAAGAAGCGGCGGGCCGAGGCCGAGGTCCTGGCCTGGGCGCGCGACCGCCCCGAGCATCGGGCGGCCGTCGCGGCCTACGACGGCCTCACGGCGCTGGCCGAGGAAGCGCTCGCCACCTGGGACCGGGACTTCCTCGTCCACCAGATCGACTCCGGGCCGCTGCCGCTCGCCCAGGCCATCGATCTGGTGCGCTGGGCGCGCGAGGGCGAGAAGCCCGACCGCGAGCGCCGGCCGGAGTTCCAGGAGCGCAACCGCTCCCGGGCGCGAGACCGGCTGGAGCGCGACCAGACGCGGCTCGACCTGCCCGCCGAGGAGCTGCTGCTGCTCGATCTCCTGGCCCGCTTCGAGCGGCTCGAGGGAGAGCAGCGGGTGGCGGCGCTCGAGCCCCTGCTCGCCGCCGCGGGCGGCGAGCGCGAGCGGCGCGTCGCGGAGCTCCTCGCCGCCTCCCGGGTGCCGCTCCTCGAGGAGCGGCTGGCGATGCTCGACGAGAGCGCGGCCGAGCTGGCGGCGCGGGGCGATCCGCTGCTCGCGCTCGCCACGGCCCTCGTCGAGGAGGTCGTCGAGCCGCTCGAGCTGCGCGAGAAGCGCCGCGAGGGCGCCGAATCGCGGCTGCGCCCGCGCTGGCGGACGGCCGTGGCCGCCCACGCCGGCCGCCCGGTCGCCCCGGACGCCAACGGCACGTTGCGGGTGAGCCTGGCGCGGGTCGCCGGCTACAGCCCCCGCGACGGCGTCTGGATGACCCCCGTCACCCGGCTGGCGGGCGTCGTCGAGAAGCACACCGGGGAGGAGCCGTTCGCGGCCCCCGAGGCGGTGCTCGCCGGCGCCGCGGGCGCCGCGGCCAGCCGCTGGGCGGACCCGGCGCTCGGCGACGTCCCCGTCTGCTTCCTGGCCACCGGCGACACCACGGGGGGCAGCTCGGGCTCGCCGGTGCTCGACGGCCGCGGCGACCTGGTGGGCGTCAACTTCGACCGCGTGTGGGAGAACGTCGCCAACGACTTCGGCTACAACCCGGAGATCGCCCGCAACGTCGCGGCCGACGTCCGCTACCTGCTCTGGCTGCTCGACGGCGCGCGGCCGGCCGGCTCGGAAGCGCTCCTGCGCGAGCTGGGCGTCGACGCCGCAACCCGCTAGGGCGGGGCACGGCCGCGGGCCCGGGACGGCGGAGCGAGCGCGCGATGGGTAGGCCGAGTCCGCCACGGGAGCCCGTCCCCGCCGGCCACTCCCAGGCTGCCGCCCATCGCGTGCCGGCGATCCTGGCCGCCCTCGCCGCCGGGCTCCTCGCCCTGCCGCGCGGGTCGCAGCCCGCGCCCGCCGCCGCGGTGCGAGCTCCGGTCGTCTTCGTGCCCGGCCTCACCGGCACCCAGCTGGAGGATCCCCGGGACGGGAGCGTCATCTGGGGCGGCGCCGCGCAGCTGCTTCGGCCCCACGACGGCGGCCGGCTTCTCACCCTGCCGCTCGATCCCCGGGCCGCCGGCGAGGCCGCGAGCGCCGGGCGCGAGGGGCTCCATCCCCAGGCCCTCTACGAGCCCACCGGGCCGCTCTGGGAGATGCGCATTCCGGGCTGGACCAAGCCGATCTACCGGCCCCTCCGGGAGGAGCTCGAGCGGACCGGTTACCGGCTCGGGCGCCTCGAATCGCCCGCCGCGGGAGAGACCCTCTTCTTCTTCAACTACGACTGGCGGCGCGGCAATCTCGAGAGCGTGGCCAGGCTGGCGCGGCAGCTGACGGCCCTCGCGGCGGCCACGCCCGGCCGCCTGGAGGTCGACCTGGTCTGCCAGAGCAACGCCGCCCGGATCTGCCGCTACCTCGTCAAGTACGGCGCTCTCGGCCTGGCGGAGGCCGAGGACGGCCGCGCTCCGGAGCTGCCGTTCGCCGTGCGCAAGGTCGTGCTGGTCGGGGCCTCGAACGGCGGCGCCGTGCGCGCTCTCGAACAGCTGACCCGGGGGCGCCGCTACGTTCCCGTCATCGGCCGCCACCTCCAGCCCGAGGTCTCTTTCTCGCTGCGTCCCTTGTTCGAGGACCTGCCCGCGCCGGCCGACCCGGTGTTCGTCGATTCCCGGGGGCGTCCCCTCGCCGTCGATCTCTACGAGGCCCGGAACTGGCAGCGGTACGGCTGGTCGATCTTCGATCCGGAGTCTCGCCGGCGGCTGGCCGCCGCCCCCCGCCCCGATCTCTTCGGCGACGAGGAGCTCCAGCTGTCCTACCTGGCGCGGCGGCTCGACACCGCGCGGCGCCTGCACCGGCTGCTCGCCCGGGACGCGCCTCACTTTCCCGCCGTGCGCTACTACCGTCTGGAGAACCGCTCGGCGGCGACCATGCAAGCTGCGCTCCTCGAGCCCGCAGGCGCCGGCTGGCGGACGTTCTTCGCACCGGATCGACGGGTCGCCCGCGACCGCGCGCTCCGGGCCCTCGCCGCCGCGCCGGGCGACGGCCACGCCACGCTCGAGAGCCAGCGCCGGCTGTCGCCGCAGGAGGAGGCCGCGTCGCAGGGCACCTACCTGGCAACCGGCGGCCACTTCGAGATGGTCATCGCCCCCGAGAGCCTGCGGGCCCTGCTCGCCTTCCTCGGCGACTGACGGCGCCGCCCGACCGCTCCCGGCAGGCTGGCGGGCTCCGGGCCGGCGGGCGGACGCCTACTCGAGCGTCTTCGCGAACTCGGCGACGCGCCCGGTCAACGCCGTCCATTCCCGCCAGTGGGCGTCCATGTCGACGGTGAGGAGCACCCGGTCGCGAACGACGAGCCGGCCGTTCACGATGGTGGTACGGACGTTCTCGGGATAGGCGCCGAGGGCGACGGAAGCGTAGGGGTCGTAGACCGGCTGCACGTTGGGGGCGTGGGCGTCGACGATGACGAGGTCCGCCTTCTTGCCGACCTCGAGGGAGCCGAGCTCGTCCTCCCGGTCGAGGGCCCGCGCGCCGCCGACGGTGGCGAGGTAGAGGAGCTCGCGAGGCGTGAAGCGCGTCGCGTCCCCGCCGAGGAAGCGGGCGACGGCGGCCGCGTGGGTCATGACGTCGAGGACGTCCATCTGGTTGGAGCTCATCGGGCCGTCCGTGCCGAGGCCGAGGTCGAGGCCGTTCTCGAACATCTCCCACGCCGGCGACATCCCGGTGTTGCCCCGGCCGTTGGCCTTCGGGTTGTGGGCGATGCCGACGCCGCGGCGCTTCAGGATCTGCTGGTCTTCGGCGTCCACGTAGATGACGTGGGCGGCGAGCAGGGCGTCCGACAGGAAGCCGATGTCTTCGAGGTAGCGCACGACGGACGCGCCGGCGGGGAAGGCCCCGATCCGCTCCGCGATGAGCTCCCGCTCGTGCGCGAACTCGGCCATGTGGATCAGCACCGGCACGCCTTCGCGCTCCGCCAGCGCCTTCGACCTGAGGAGCCACTCGGGCGGCACCGTGTAGGGCGCGTGGGGCGCCACGGCCGGGGTGACCAGCGGGTGGCCCTTCCACTCCGCGATGAACCGCTCGGCGTAGGCGAGTCCCCCGAAGGGCTCCGGCGCGTCGACGACGGGGAAGCCGATCACGGTCTCGCCCAGCACCCCGCGGATCCCGACCTCGGCGACGGAGCGCGCGACCTCGTCCTCGTGGTAGTACATGTCCGCGACCAGCGTCACGCCCGACAGGGCCAGCTCGATGGCCGCCTGCCGCGACGCCGTACGGATGAGCTCCCGCGACAGGAGCGCCTTCTCCAGGGGGAAGAAGAACCGGAACAGACGGTCGGCGACGCCGTTCTCGCCGAGGCCGCGGAACGCCACCATCGGGAGGTGGTTGTGCAGGTTGATCATGCCCGGCATGGCGATGTCGCCGCCGGCGTCGAGGACGGTGTCCGCCTCGTAGCGGGCGAGCAGCTCGGGGCCGCCCACGGCGGCGATCGAGTCGCCCCGGACGACGACGACGCCCGGCTCGAGGACCGTTCCCGATCCGTCCATGGTCAGGACCAGGGCGTTCGAGACGATCAGGTCGGCGCGCTCCGCCGCGCCGGCGGGGGCCAGCGCGAGCAGGCCGGCCGCGGCGGCCAGCAACCGGGCGATCGCGGGTCTCCGCGCCATCGGCGCAGCATAGCAGGCAGGCCACCGGCCCGGCGGCGGCGCCCGCGGTCGGCTATAATCGATCGCGATCCAGCTCGTCATTCGTGCGAGTCACCTGCGTTTCAGCCGTCGGGAAGGGAGGGGCCCCGTGTTCGTTCCAGAGACGTTTGCCGTCGCGATGGTCATGATGGTCACGAGCACCGTCTGTTGGGGCTCGTGGGCCAACACCTACAAGGCCACGAAGGATTACCGTTTCGAGCTGTTTTACTGGGATTACGCGATCGGGATCTTCCTCGTCTCGGTCCTCCTCGCGTTCACGATGGGCTCGACGGGCGGAGCCGGGGAGGGCTTCCTCGAGAACGTCGCTGCGGCCGATCGGGGCAACATCGGGTCGGCGATGATCGGTGGGTTCATCTTCAACATCGCCAACCTGCTCCTGGTGGCCGGCATCGAGATGGCCGGCCTCGCCGTGGCCTTCCCCGTCGCCATCGGCATCGCGCTGGTCGTGGGCGTCGTCATGAGCTACGCCATCCAGCCGGTGGGAGACCCGGCGCTGCTCGGCCTCGGGGTCGTCCTGGCGATCGTGGCCGTGGTGCTCATCGGCAAGGCCTACGGGCGCCTGCCGACGGACGGCGAGTCCGTCTCCCGCAAGAGCCTGATCGTCTGCGTCGTCTCCGGGCTGCTGATGGGGTCGTTCGCCCCGTTCGTCACCCGGGCGCTAACCGCCGGCCATGCCCTCACTCCCTACAGCATCGCCGTGTTCTTCACCTTCGGGGCCTTCCTGTGCTGCTTCGTGGTCAACGTCTACTTCATGAAGAAGCCGCTCGTGGGCACGCCGGTCGCCTTCTCGGGCTTCTTTGCCGCGCGGCCGAAGGACCACCTGCTGGGCGTGCTCGGCGGGTTCGTCTGGGGCACGGGCACCGTCTTCAACTTTGTGGCCGCGAGCCTCGTGGGCGTCGCGATCTCCTACGCGGTCGGCCAGGCCGCGCCGATGGTCGCCGCGGCGTGGGGGGTCTTCGTCTGGCGCGAGTTCGCGCGCGCCGACAGGCAGGCGAAGATCTACCTGGCCCTGATGTTCGTCTGCTACCTCCTGGCGCTCGTGGCCATCGCCGGCGCCTACCAGGCCGCGTAGGTGGCCCTCTTGCGGCGCATGACCCCGGCCGCGGCGGCCGTCGCCGCGCTGGCGTTCGCGGGACCGGCCCCTGGCGAGCCCCGGGAGCCGCCGGCTCCCCAGCGGCACAGGATCATCTTCGACACGGACTTCGGGATGATCCCGCAGGACGACGCGTACGCGCTGATGCTCGCCCTCCACTCCCCGGAGCTCGAGATCCTCGGGATCACGACCGTGGCGGGCAACTGGTCGATCGAGCAGGGCACGGCCGACGTCCTGAGGTTCCTCGAGATCGCCGAGCGCCGCGACCTGCCGGTCTACGCCGGCGCGGACATGCCCCTCGTGCACGAGCCCGACGAGTACGCGCGAACGACCTACGGCTCGTGGTGGTCCGACGCGCCGCCCACGCCGCCGCCCGGCGGCTTCGCGGAGAAGAAGGCAGAGGCGCTCGGCGCCGTCCAGTTCATCGTCGACACCGTGGAGCAGAACCCGGGCGCCGTGACCCTGCTCGCGATCGGGCCGCTGACGAACGTCGCCATGGCGCTGCGGCAGGCGCCCGGCCTGGCGGCGAAGGTCAAGCGGCTGGTGATCATGGGCGGGGCCGTCGCGGTCCTGCCGGACGGGGCCGGCAACATGACGCCCGCCGCCGAGTTCAACTTCTGGGTCGACCCCGAGGCCGCCCGCATCGTTCTGCGGTCGGGTATTCCGATCGAGCTCTCGCCGCTCAACGTGTCCCGCAAGGCGGCCATGACGCGGGCGTGGTTCGAAAAGCTCGTCGCCGCGGACACCCCGTTCACCCGGCTGATCCGCGAGCTCGACGGCCCCCGCTACGCGGAGGACCCCGAGCGGGTGGTGTTCATGTACGACCAGATCGCGGTGGCGAGTCTCATCGACCCGACTCTGGTCACGACGACCGAGCTCTACGTGGACGTCGACACGAACCCCGGCGTCAGCTACGGCGCCGCGCTCGGTTTCGACAGGATCTGGCCCGGCGCCGAAGGCGCGCGGAAGATGGCCGTCCAGTACGATCTCGACTGGGAGCGGTTCATCAGGATGTTCATCGAGCGGGTCACCCGGCCCATTCCGGCGAGACCGGCGTCGCAACGATAGGAGACAGCCTCCCTCATGACCAAGACCTCTCACATCGTCGTCGTGGGCAGCGCCAACGTCGATCTCACGACCTTCAACGATCGCTTCCCGCGCGCCGGCGAGACCATCTTCGGGCAGAGGTTCGATCTCGGGTTCGGTGGCAAGGGCGCCAACCAGGCGGTGGCGGCCAAGCTCTGCGGCGCCCGGGTCTCGATGGTGGCCCGGGTGGGAGACGATCTGTTCGGCCCCGCCACGATCGACAACTTCGAACGGCTCGGCATCGACGCGCAGCACGTCAAGATCGTCACCGGGGTCTCGAGCGGCGTGGCTCCGATCTTCGTCGACACCGCCAGCGGGCAGAACCGGATCCTCGTGATCCCGGGAGCCAACAACCGCGTGCTGCCGGCCGACGTGGACGCGGCGGCGGCGGTTCTCCAGAGCGCGAGCTGCATCGTCCTGCAGTTCGAGATTCCGTTGGAGACCGTCTACTACACGATCCGGTTCGCTCACGAGCATGGCATTCCCTGCATCCTCAACCCGGCACCGGGGCAGCCCGTGGACATGGGCAAGGTCGCCCACCTGGACTACTTCGTGCCCAACGAGACCGAGGCGGAGGCCGTGACCGGAATCGAGGTCCGCAGCGTGGACGACGCGAAGCTCTGTGCCGAGCGGCTGCTCGAGGCCGGCGTCCGGCGGGTGATCATCACCCTCGGCTCCATGGGCTCGCTGCTGGCCGGGGCCGACGGCATGGAGCACGTTCCGGCCTTCGAAGTGGAGGCCGTGGACACGACGGGAGCGGGCGACGCCTTCATCGGCAGCTTCGCCGTCTTCCTCGGGGAGGGCGTCGCCGAGAGGGAGGCCGTGCGGCGCGCCAACCTCTACGCCGGCCTGTCCACGACCGGCGTCGGGACCCAGAAGTCGTTCCTGAGCCGGGAGGCCTTCGAGGCGGCCTGGGCCGACCGAGTCGGATGATGCGCTGCGGGCGCTTCGCCGCTCGGACAGCAGGGGCTCTCGTCGTCGCGGCGTGGCCGCTCGCGGCCGCCGCGGCAGGGGCGTTGGAGAAGGAGAGCACCGCTGCGGCGCTCGGGGAAGGCCCGTCCGCCGCGGCCAGGATCAAGCTCATCGCGGACCAGGACAGCGCGGGGCCGCACGGGACGAACTTCCTGTCCCTCCTGATGCTGCTGAACTCGCCGCGGATCGACCTGCTGGGGATCACGACGGTAAGCGGCGACCAGTGGGTCGAGCAGGCCACCGTCTTCGCCCTGCACGCGGTCGAGCTCGCCGGCCGGCGCGACGTGCCGGTCGTGAAGGGCGCCGAGAAGCCTCTGCTCCGAACCGCGCGCGAGCAGGAGCTGATGGAGGCCCTCTACGGCTCCTTCGCCAACTGGCACGGCTCCTTCAACCCGGGAACCCCGAGGCCGGAGCACACCTGGCCGCCGCCCGGGGGCTACGCCGAGGCCGCGCCCCGTCCCGGTCGCGCCGCGGAGTTCCTGATCGAGACCGTTCGCGCCCACCCGGGAGAGGTCGTCCTGTACCTCGCCGGCCCGCTCACCAACCTGGCGCTCGCCGTGCGCATGGATCCGGGCATCGTCCCCCTCGTCAAGTCGCTCTACGTCATGGGCGCGAGCAGCGGGGGAGGCTTCGAGCTCAACTGGTGGTGGGACCCGGAAGCGGCGGCCATCGTGATGCGGGAGCCCTGGCGGGAGATCGTGGTGACGACGGGCGAGATCGGGTTCAGCGTGACCTCGAGCGAGCGCCTGATGCGCCGCGTCGTCGCGGCTGGAGGTCCGTTCGTCGAGCACCTGCGGTCGCTCTATCTCGACTTCGAGCCTCCGCCAGGGCTGTCCCAGTGGTCGGCGATGTGGGACGAGCTGGCCGTGGCCGCGCTGCTCGATCCGTCGGTGATCATCGAGTCCGAGACGATGTGGCTCGACGTCGACCTCACCCGCGGTCCCAAGTACGGCCACACCGTCGTCTGGAGGCAGCCGGAGGAGGGCGCTCCGAGCTTCTTTCTGCCCTACAGCGGCCCCGGCGGGGTGGATAGAGCCGCGTGGCGAGGCCACCTGGAGCCGCCCTCTCACCTGACGCCCGCGACCGTACAGCTGAAAGCGGACGTCGACCGTTTCGAGGACCTGTTCGTGGAGGTCATGAGCCGGCAATGAGACGCGCCGGCTTTCCCGCCGCGCTCGCCGCGCTCGTGACCCTCGTGGCCCTTGGCTGCGCCCGGCCCGAGAGCGAGGCGAGGACCCCCTGGAGGCTCGCGGAGTCCGCCTCCGAGCTGGTCGCCGACCCCGCACTCGAGAGCCGGATCTTCGCGGCGCTCGACGCCGCCGCCGAGGCCGGGACCGATCCGAGCATCTCGCGCTACCAGGTGCGAGCGGCCACGGTCGTCGGGCAGGCGGGCGCGGACCGCGCCATCGCCGGCGGCAACTCCGAGTGGGCCGGCTATCCCGAGGCGATTCACGGCGAGACCTCGCTCATGAACCACGTGATCAACGCCATCGGGCCCGAGTCGGCGCGCCGCGAGGTCGACTTCCTCGCGTTCTACACCGACGGAACGTGCGGCGGCGGCGGATCCTGCGGCGATTGCCGCGACTACCTGATGACCACCACGCGCTGGGAGGACCTGCTGATGGTCTGCGGCTCGGGTCGCGACCACACGGTCCAGGTGTCCCGGTTCGCGAAGTGGGTCGTGCCCGAGACGGACTTCCCCGAGGTCGAGCCGGCCGCGACCGGACTCCCTCGCGAGCGGCTGGAGGAGCTGGCCGCGACCGCCCGCGAGGCGCGCGCCGGCGGCGTCGCCCTCTTTACGAGCGCGGCGGAGCATCTGGGCGTCGCCGCGCTCACGACCGCGGGCCGGGTCTACCGCTCGGCCGGCGCCGACGACGCCGCGTTCCACTACCGCTACCCGCTGGGCGCCGCCCTCCAGCAGGCGGCCGCCTACCGGGATTACTTCGTCGCAGCCGTCGTCGTGGCCGGCGAGCCGGGCACGATCCCCCGGGTCAGCTACCGCGATCGGCAGTACGGCTACGAAGCGAGCTCGTTCAACGCCAAGCGGGGGTACCCGCCGATCCGGCTGATCCTCGTCGAGGACCCCCCGGCCTCCGCGCCCCCGGCCGCTCCCCGGTACCGGATGACGACCTTCGAGGAGGCCCTGCCGGGCGCCTTCAGCGCCGCAAGCTTCATGCCCGAAGCGGTCGACCGGTTCCTCGACGACCGCGCGCGGCCCTGACGCGTCGTCAGCGTGCCGGCGGCCGGCGCATCAGGTCGACGAAGAGGCGCTCGAAGCGCTCGACGTCGATGTCCGTCTGCACGGTCCAGGTGGCGGGCGAGAACCAGGGCTGGATGCGGTCCGTGGTCCACACCGTCTTGCCGTAGCTCGGCCCGGGCAGGTAGTCGATGTCGAGACGCAGCTCCTCGGTGGCGGTGATGATCTCGGGATCGATGATCGCCGCCGCCGCCAGCTCGTCCCACATGTAGCTGTAGCCGCGGTCGAGGTCGAAGTAGCTCGCCCGCAGATACTCCGCCAGCGGGGTGCCGGCCGAGGCGATCTGCTCGATGAGCTCCCGGGTCATGTAGGTCTTGTGACAGACGTCGATCGGCGTCAGGTGCCGCTCCTTCCAGGGCGTCCGGAGGTGGATGAACGCAGCCTCCGCGTCCCACCAGAAGTTGAAGCGCTGGTTCGTCGCGATGTGGCCGCCCATCGTGTAGACGGCCTTGATCTTGTCGACGATGTCCGGCGCCAGCCGCACGGCGAGCGCGATGTTGGTCAGCGGTCCGGCGGTGTGCAGCACGAGCTCGCCCGGGTACTTGCGGGCCATCTCGATCAGCAGCTCGGCCGCCGACTTGTCCACGACCTCGAGCGCCGTCGGGCCGCCCGGCTCCAGCGGGATCTCGCCTCTCGGCGGTACCTCGTCGCCCCAGTTGCCGTGCCAGCCGTCGCCGGCCTTCTCGCCCCACAGCGCCTCGCGGCGCTCCATCATCCCCTGGCTGTTGAGCAGCGGCACCTCGGAGCCGGCCGCGACGGGGACGTGGGTCTGGCCCGTGAGCTCGACCATCTTGAGCGTGTGGTAGACGGCCTGATCGAGCCAGGCGTCGCCGGCCACGACCCCGATGCCGACGACGTCGATGTTCGGCGCCTGCAACAGCATGGCGATCGAGATCGAGTCGGTGCCGGCCGGGCCCGAGGTGTCCTGGTCGACGAAGACCTTGATGCGTCCGTCGTCGGCCCGGACTGCGGGCGCGACGGCGAGTGAGGCCAGGCCGAGCACCAGACCGACGGTTCGTAGGCTGCGCATGTTCCCCCCCTCCCGGCTCCGTGGAACGTCGAGGCGTCATCCTACGTGCCGCCCGGAGGGCGGGTCAACGCGGCGCTGCCGGCGGCGAGAGCACCCGTATAATCGCCGCCGGATGCGACCCCTTGCTCGGACGGCGGCGGCGACCGCGGCGCTCCTCTTGCTCACCGGCCTCGGGGCGCCCCGCGGCGCGGAATCCCGGGCGGCGCAGGGCGGGGACGCCGAGGCCGCGCTCGCCGGTCCGCTCGCGGCGGCGCGCGCGGCGCTGGCGCAGGGGCGCGCCGACGAGGCGATCGAGCTCTTCCGCGGCGTCCTCGCGCGGGATCCGGACAACCCGGACCTCTGGGTGGAGCTCGGGGAGGCTCATCGCTCCCTGCTGCGGATGCCGGAGGCGATCGCGGCTTGCCAGCGGGCCCTCGAGCTGAGTCCGGACCACCTGCTCGCGCGGCTCACCCTCGCCGAGTCCTACCGCCAGCTGAGCAACTTCGACCGGGCGCGGCTCGTCCTCCAGGCCGCGGTCGCGGCCCATCCGGAGAGCCCGGCACCGGCGATCGCGCTGGGCCGGCTGCTCATCGATCTCCAGCTGTACGACGAGGCGGCGGGGGCGCTGGAAGCGGCCCTCGAGCTCGATCCCGGCAATGCCGCCGCCCGGGTCTTCCTCGGCAGCGTCTACAAGGCCCGGGCCGAGTTCGAAGCGGCGCTCGCGCAGTTCGACCGGGCCATCGCCCAGGAGCCGGGCAACGCCCTGGCGCGGTACTTCCGGGCGTCGATCTACGCCGATCGCAACGACGCCGAGCGGGCGCTGCCCGACGCCGAGCGGGTGGTGGAGCTCGAGCCCGAGAACCGCCGCGGGCGCTTCCTGCTGGCCACGATTCTCGTGCGCGAGAGGCGGTGCGCCGACGGGGCCGGACACCTGGAGACGATTCTCGACGCGGAGCCGGACCACACGGAGTCCGTCTCGCTGCTCGCCCGCGCCTATCAGTGCGCCGGACGACCGGAGGACGCCGCGCGGCTGCGCAGGCGCTTCGCCAAGCTGGCGAAGAAGGAGCAGACCGAGCGCGAGGGCGGCGTCCAGGCCGACCACCTGGTGCGCGAGGCCCGCGAGCACGCGGCGGCCGGCCGCCCCAACGAGGCCCTGGCCCTGCTGCAGCGCGCCCTCGAGCTCGACCCCGACAACGACGGCGCCTACAGCCAGCTCGCGAAGATCCTCTACGCCGCGGGCCGCTACGAGGTGGCCCGCGAGGCCGTCGAGCTGGCGCTCGAGTACAGCCCCTACCGGGCGGACTCCCTGTTCGTGCTCGGGCGCATCCTGGCCGCGATGGGCGACGCCGAGGGCGCCCGCGACGCCCTGCAGCAGACCGCGCTCATCAATCCACTGGACTCGGAAGCCCTCTTCCTGCTCGGCCGCATCCACCTCGAGCTCGGCGACCGGGCGCGGGCCCGGCAGGCCCTCGAGAATGCCCTCGCCCTGGAGCCCGACAACGAGGAGTTCGTCCGGGCCCTCGAGTCCCTGACGGCGGACGGCTAGCCGGGCAGGCGCGGGGCCGCCCGGCTCGGCACCTGGCGCCCGGCACCTGCCGGCCCAGCACCTGCCGGCTCAGTACATGCCGGCTCAGTACATGATCGTGCGGGTCAGATGGTGCGGCCAGTGCGTGGCGTGATAGCTGCCCCACAAGCGCGCGTCCACCTGCGGGATGATCACCTGGAGCTCCGGCGGCCGCAGGGCGTTGATGTCCTCGGTGAGGAGCGCCGTCGCGTACAGCATGTGCGCCCGGATCTCGATCTCCTCGTCGCTGTCGCGGGGGATGAGCTCGTGTCTCTCGATCCTGGCGTCGAGCTCCGGCGTGTACACCATGATGTCCATGACCCTCATGGCCACGGGCACGATGTAGTCCGCGAACGCCGTCATCGAGCCGATGTCGTCGATGCGGAAGCCGCCGTGCCCCTGGAAGCCGGAGTAGAGCCCCCAGTACGCCAGCTGGGCCAGCTTGTAGAACCGGATCGTCCGGCCGCGGTAGGGGCTCGTGTCGTCGAAGCGCGGAAACTCGTGGACGAGCCGGTCCACGAGACCCTTCCCGCCGTCGAAGAGCCGCGGCGAGCAGGTCGCGAGGAAGTTGTGGAAGAAGCCGTCGTAGCGCTCCGCCAGGACCCTGCCGACCTCGTTGAGGACCGCCAGCTTCTCGTCGAGCATCGGCATCTCGATGTTGCCCGAGAAGATCGCGTCGAGCTCGGAGCGGGTGACCGCGGCCAGGTAGCGGCCGTCGAGGACGGGGATCCCCTCCGCCATGGCCCGTTTCAGGCAGGACGTCATCGCCTGGGAGTCGGACCAGGTCCGGCCCTCGAGCTCGGTCTCGAACTTGACGCCGGTCTCGAAATCGCTGAACGCGCTGTTGATCGTGTTCGAGACCATCGTGAAGTCGATGGCCCGCTCGCGGTCCGTCGCGGGGTCGAAGTCGAGGCCGAAGCGTGGGAACGGCAGCTCCTCGTAGGCCATCCACCGCGCCACCTCGGCGATCCTGGCGACGTCCGTGCGGACGTGCCGGGACCCCTCGATGACCGGCCGCAGGCTGTCGAGGACGGGGCTGCCGATGGGGCGCGGCCAGCGGAGGGTCGCCGGGGAGTCGGATTCCCGCATGTCGCCGGTCCTCTCGTCGATGCCGCGGCCATGAGCGACGATGGGGAGCGCCAGCGCGCTCCCCATCGCCGACAGGAAGGAACGTCGATGCACTAGTACGTGAAACGCACGCCCAGCTGGATCGCCCGCGGAGTGCTCCCCGGGGAGACCTGGTCGAGAGTGCGGTAGGGCACCCCCGTGGGACCGATGTCGCCGGGCTGCGGGTTCCCGTCGAGCTCGGAAGCCACCAGCGACGAGATCGCCGGGTTGGAGTACTTGTTGGCGACGTCGAGGATGTTGAAGATGTCCGCGATCACCTCGATGTGCCGCCGGTCGCCCAGGCTGAAGTTCTTGCTCACCCGGACGTCCAGCTGGTAGAAGTCCGGCTGCCGCGCCGGGTAGCGCTGGAGCAGGTACTGGCCGTTGACGACGGGACGGTCGTTGTTGCAGCCGTTGTTGTTGACGCCGTCGCCGTTGGTGTCGTCGATGCTGCACGCCGGGTAGGGCACGCCGCTGCGGGCGATGAAGAGGCCGCTGACGAGGAACCCTCTCCCCAGCTCCTTGGTCCCGGAGATCTTGAGCTGGTGCGGGATGTCGAGCGCGCTGCGGCCGTAGTCGATGTCGATGTTGTACGGGTCCTGCGGCCCGAAGTAGGTGTCGGTGTCGCGCTCGCTCGACGCGTTGTCCTTGTTCGACGACCAGGAGTAGTTGACGAACCACTGGAAGCCGTCGGCGAAGCGGCGGGTGAGGTTGACCACGGCCTGCTGGTAGAGGCCCCTGCTGAAGCTGCCGTTGGCGAGCGCGCCGGCGACGGTGTCGTCGACCGGCCCTCCCAGGATCGTGCGTCCGAACTCGTCCGTTCCGAGGCTCTCGAAGTTGCGATTCCACTGCGTGCTGCTGAAGCCGCCGGTGCGCAGGTAGTCGGATTCGGCGCGGGCCACGGTCGTCGTGACGGTGTACTTGTCGTTGAGCGCCACCTCGAGCGCGACCGTGGTGTTCATCACGCGGGGATTGCGCAGGGACGGGTCGTCGTAGGTCGTGTCGAAGGGGCCCTGGGGCACCAGCGGGTCGTCCGGGTCGATGGCGTCGGGCCACAGGTTGGGATACCCGCCCGGCGGGATGCACGCGGGGTTGAAGAAGCAGAAGGTCACCGCGGTGTTGCCCGATCCCGTGCCGAGGAAGATCGTGGGCGTCTGGGCGTAGTAGAGGCCCCAGGAGCCGCGAAGGACCGCCGGCCTGCCGCCCATGTCGAAGGAGTAGGCGGCTCCCAGCCGCGGGCCGAACTGGTCGAAATCGTCCGGCGGATCCTGCGGCGGCGTGCCGAACCGGGTGCCGGAGCCCACGCCGAGGGGGACCGACTCACCGGCGATGGGCGAGCGGGCGGTCGGGTTGTCGGTGCCGTCCCAGCGCAGCCCGTAGTTGACGGTCAGGTTCGGCTTGACCTGCCACTTGTCCTGCACGTAGAGGCCGTAGCCCGTCTGGTAGACGCGCTCCGTGCGGATCGCGGCCTCGGCGTAGGGCTCGCCGAGACCGAAGCCCTGGATGAATCCGAAGGGCGTGCCGGCCTGGAAGTCCTCGAGCGTGAAGAACGAGTAGGAGCCCGCCGACCAGCCGAAGAAGCGGTTGTTGCGGATCGAGTACTGGTTGATGTCGGCGCCGAACTTGACGTCGTGATCGCCGAACGCGACCTGGTAGTTCTCCTGGAACGTGATCTTCTCGTTGTCGCCCTGGATGGGCAGGAAGAAGCGCTGGCCGAAGGTGCCGGTGTCGAGGATGTTGATCTCGGGCAGGTTGCTGTTGGGCTCGCGCGGGCGGATCTGATCCGAGTACATGACCTTGAGCTCGTTGGCGCCGCGGCCGCTCTTCGACACCTTGTTCCAGGTGAAGATCGTGTTGGTGCCCGAGTTCTCGAACCTCTCGGTGTTGCCGAACGACGCCTGGATCTGGTTCTGGCCGCGGCCGCCGGTGAAGCCGTTCGTCTTGTTCTCGGTGTAGAAGCTGCGGACGCTGAACCGGTTCGACGGGTTGGGCAGCGAGTCCCACTTGGCGAGGATCGAGAGCAGGTCTTGGGACTGCTCGTTGGCCCCCTCGAGGGAGGCGAGGTCGCTGATGCCAAGCTCCGGAGCCGATACGCCGCTGACGTCGCGGGAGAACTTGGTGACCAGCGGCCCCGTGCGCTCCGACACGTCGAAGGCCACGAAGTAATAGTGCTTGTCGCGCTTGATCGGCCCGCCCAGGGCGGCGCCGATCTGGTTCTGGCTGTCGATGTTCGGGGGCGTGCCCAGCCAGTCGTCCTCCGTGAGGCTGTCGTTGCGGTGGTACCAGTGGGCGCTGCCCTGGAGCTGGTTGGTGCCCGACTTGGTCACGACGTTGAGCAGGCCGCCGGTCGAGCGCCCGAACTCGGGGGCGAAGCCGTTGGTGACGACCTGGAACTCCTGGACCGCTTCGATCGGGATGACGGAGTTCTTGGTCTCGAGGGAGCCGAAGAACTCGCCGAAGAAGTTGTCGCGGCCGTCGGCGCCGTCGATGGAGAGCCCCGAGTAGTCGCTCTGCTGGCCGCCGAGGCGCAGGCCGCCGCGCAGGCCGGGCGTGACCTGGGCGGCCGGGCTCAGCAGGGCGAGGTCGCGAAAGTCGCGACCCAGGAGCGGCAGGTTCTCGATCGCCTGCTCGCTGATCAGCTGGCTGACGCCGGCCGAAGCCACGTCGATCGGGGCCGCCGAGGCCTGGACGGTGATCGTCTCGGTCGCCATCTCGAGCGTCAGGGTGAAGTCGAACGTCAACGAGGCGCCGACGTTGACCTCGATGTCCGCCACCTCGCTGGAGAATCCGCTGAGCTCGACCTGCATGCTGTAGCGGCCGGCGGGAATCTGGATCAGCCGGTAGGTGCCGCTTTCGTTGGTCTCCGCCGAGCGCGAGAAGCCCGTCTCGGGATTCTGCAGCGTGACGGTGGCGCCCGGAATCGAGCCTCCCGTCTCGTCGGTGACGACGCCGCGGACCTGGCCGGCGTCGAGGGTCTGTCCGCTGGCGATCTGCGCGCAGAGTAGGGCGCCGCCAAGAACCGCAACCAGTCGCGTGTTTCTCATCCGTCTTCCTCCCCCGGTTGAAGGGCTGTCCGTTCTGTGCGCAGAGTCTAGCGCAGCGCCGGACGCGCCGGCAAATCCGCCGCTATCGATTCCTCAAACGCTCTATGAAGAGCGCCAGAAAGCGCTCGGCGTCCACCTCGACGGCCACGTGAGCGTTCGGCTCGACCCGATCGATCCCGGTCATCTTGAGCCGGTCCCCCTCGGGCTCGTTGCGCTCGACGGCGTTGTGCCGGTTGCCCACCGTCGCCCCGCGGGTGTGCTCACCGCGCGTCTCGACGTCGATTCGCATGTGCCTCGTGCGGACGAACGAAGGGTCCAAGACCACTCCCACGGCCAGGGGGTCGTGCATCGGCGTGCCGTCGGCGCCGAAGTCGGCGGCCAGCTCGACGAGGAAGGCCATGACCTCGGTCGCGAAATCGTTGAGCGTGCCGTGGGTTCGGGCGAGCCGCTCGAGGTGCTGGCGCCCGAAGTTGGTCTTGTGGGTCACGTCGAGACCCACCATCGTCACCTTCCAGCCGGCCTGGAAAACGAGCTCGGCCGCCTCGGGATCGTTGAAGATGTTGGCCTCAGCCACGGCCGTCACGTTGCCCTCGGTGATCGAGCCGCCCATGATCACGACCTCCTTGACGAGGGGCACGATGGTGGGGTCCTTGAGCAGGGCGAGGGCGATGTTGGTGAGCGGACCGACGGGAACCAGGGTGATCTCTCCCGGCATCGCGTGCACCAGGTCGATGATGAGGTCGGGCGCGAAGCGCGCGTCGGCCGCGCAGCCCGGCGCGGGAAGCTCGATGCCGGCCAGGCCGTTCTCGCCGTGGACGAACTCGGCCGTGATCAGCTTCTGGGCCAGAGGGCGCCGGGCGCCGCCGGCGACCGGGACGTCGCAGCGCCCGGCGAGAGAGACGAGCCGCAGGGCGTTGTCCAGGGCCTGATCGGCCGTCACGTTGCCGGGAACGACCGTGAAGGCGCGCACGTCCAGCTCGGGCGAGCTCAGCGCCAGCAGGATCGCCATCGCGTCGTCCGTGCCCGGGTCGGTGTCGATGATGACGGCCCGGCGCTCGTTCGGCGCCGCCGGCCGAGGCTCCGTCTGGGCGGCGAGCGGCGAGGCGGCGAGGAGGAGCACCAAGAGGAGGCGCTGCCACGAGAGGCCGGCGCGGGATTCGCCGGCCCGGGCGCAAGGCGGCGGGGCCGGCTTCGGCGACCGGGCCGCACGCAGCTCGAGCGAATCGAGGGTCCCCTGGCGGGTGAGTGGAGGCATTCGACGGTTTCTGGGGCGCCGGAGCGAAAACGACTCTACGACCGGCCGGAGGTCGAGTCAAGAAGCGGGCTGGGCTACGCTACGGGCCATGCGCTTCAGGCCCGGTCCGCGGCGTCGCGTCGCCCGTCGCCTTCCCTTGGCGCCCCTGCTGCTGGCGCTGGGCGTGGGACCGCCCGTCCCGGCGCCGACCACGGGCCGCGGCGCTTCGGGCGCGGACCTCGGGGGGCAGGACTTCGCCGTCCGCTTCGAGGACCGCTCGCGGCAGGTCGGCATCGACTTCCGGCACGAGCGCGCCGCGTCGTGGGAGAAGCTCTACGTCGAGACCATGGGCGCGGGTGTCGGCTGGCTCGACTACGACCAGGACGGCTGGCTCGACGCCTTCTTCGTCAACAGCGGGGCGACGCCGAACTTTGCACCGCCCGAGCCACCGCAGCCGGCCCTCTACCGCAATCTCGGGGACGGCACCTTCGTCGACGTGACTCGCGAGAGCGGCTTGTCCGTGGGGCCGGGGTTCTTCTTCTTCGGGGTCGCCGTGGGCGACTACGACGATGACGGCTATCCCGATCTCTACGTGTCCGGCTACCGCCGCTCGCTGCTCTATCGCAACACCGGAGAGGGCGCCTTCGAGGAGGTGACCGCCCGGGCCGGCGTCGGCAACGACGGGGCCTGGGCGACGGCGGCCGGCTGGTTCGACTACGACCGCGACGGCGCTCTCGACCTGCTCGTCACGGGCTACGTGCAGTACGACATCGACCGCAACGTCGTCTGTGGCGATCCGACACCCGAGCGCCGCGCCTACTGCCACCCGGACAGTTTCCCGGGGACGTCGCCCAGGCTCTATCGCAACGACGGCGACGGCTCGTTCACCGACGTCACCGTGGCCGCGGGGCTGCTCAACCCCGACGGCAAGAGTCTCGCCGTGGCGCTCGCCGATCTCGACGGCGACGGCTGGCCCGACGTCTTCATCGCCAACGACACCCAGCGCAACTTCGTCTACTTCAACAACGGCGACGGGACCTTCGAGGACGCGAGCTATTCCTCGGGGGCGGGCTTCAGCGAGGACGGCAAGACCGAGGCGGGCATGAGCGCCGGCGCCGCGGACATCGACGACGACGGCGACATCGACCTCTACGTGAGCCACCTGGACGCCGAGCTCAATCGCCTGTACACGAACGAGGGGGACCGGATCTTCGTCGATTCCACGATCACCTCCGGCCTCGGCGCGACGAACATCATGAACAGCAGCTTCGGTGCCCAGTTCCTCGACGCCGACAACGACGGCCGTCGCGACCTGCTCGTGGCGAACGGCCACATCATGGACAACATCGCGATCTACCACGCCGGCGTGACCTACGCGGAGGTCAAGAAGCTCTACCGCAACGTCGGCGCGGGGCGGTTCGTCGACGTAAGCGGGAGCCAGCCGGCCGCTTTCCTCGAGCCACGAGTCGGCCGCGGCCTGGCGGTGGGCGACTACGACAATGACGGGTTCCCGGACTTCGTGGTCAACAACAACGGCGAGCCGGGACAGCTCTTCAGGAACTCGGGGGTCGCCGGCAACCGCTGGCTCGGCGTGCAGCTGCGCGGCGTCGAGAGCTCGCGCGACGGCACGGGGGCCGCGCTGGCGCTCAGGGCGGGGACCCTCGCCAGCTACGACCAGGCGATCGGCGGCCGCAGCTACTGCTCGGCGAAGGACCCCCGCATCCTCTTCGGCCTCGCGGAGAGGCAGGCGGCCGACGCCCTCGACGTCCGCTGGCCGAGCGGCCGGCGCCAGCGCTTCGGCCCCCTGCCCGCCGGCCGCTACGTAACCCTAGTCGAGGTCCCCTAGAGCGCGGATCCGGTTCAGCAGCGTCTTGCCTCGGGGTGAAGACCGACGAGCTTCGGAGGTTGGCGCGGGACCCCGGCGGGCTGGTTGCGACTCGGTGGGTTGGAGGTCGTGAAAAGAAGCCGGGTAGGGAAGAGAACGGGGGCCTCGCTGCGAGCTCCCCTGTTCTCTTCCTTACCCGGATCTTTCTTCTTTTCCTTAGCCGGATTCCACTCCTGGTCCGCGCGCGCCAGGCCGATCGAGCCGGAGCCCGAGGGTGGGGTGGTACAGTCTCGGCGCGAGCGAGCTCGAGCTGAACGGGATGGAGTGCCCCGTGGAGGAGAGGATCCGGGATGCAGGCTAGGAGGATGGTCGGTGCGCTCTTCCTGGTCGCCCTGGCTGCCGCCGGCCCGGCGGTGGGGGAGCCCCGCCACGCGGATCTGCTGATCGTCAACGGGCACCTGGTCACGATGGACGGCGAGTTCCGCGTCATCGAGGACGGGACCGTCGCCGTCGAGGGCTCGCGGATCGTCGGAGTCGGCGGCCCCGAGCTCGCCGGGCTCTTCGCCGCCGAGGAGACGATCGACGCCGGCGGCGACCTCGTGATGCCGGGCATGGTGAACACCCACACCCATGCGTCGATGACCATCTTCCGCGGCCTGGGAGACGACGTTCCCGACCGGCTCCGGCGCTTCATCTTCCCGCTGGAGGCGGCGGTCGTGGACGCCGACCACGTGTTCAAGGGGGCGCTGCTGGGCGCCGTCGAGATGGTGCTCGGCGGCGCGACGACGTTCGTCGACATGTACTACTTCGAGGACGCCGTCGCCCGCGCGGCCCGGGCGGTGGGGGTGCGCGCCGTCCTGGGGGAGACGATCATCGGGTTCCCGGCCCCGGACGCCGAGATTCCCTACGGCGGGCTGGACTACGCCCGGCGGTTCATCGCCGAGTTCGCGGGCGACGAGCTGGTGACCCCCGCGCTGGCCCCGCACGCGCCGTACACGATGGACCGCGAGCACCTCGAGCTCGTCGCCGCGGCAGCCCGCGAGCTCGACGTCCCGGTGCTCGTGCACCTCGCCGAGACGCGGGCGGAGATCGAGCAGATCGAGCGCGAGCACGGACTGAGCCCGGTGGAGTACCTGGACGCCGTCGGGCTGCTGAGCGACCGGCTCGTCGCCGCGCACTGCATCTTCGTGGACGCGGCGGACATCGAGCTGCTGCGGGAGCGCGGCGTGGGCGTGAGCCACAACATCGTCTCCAACGTCAAGGCCGGCAAGGGGGTGGCGCCGGTGCTCGCCATGCGCGCCGCCGGGCTGGACGTGGGGCTCGGAACCGACGGCCCGATGAGCGGCAACACGCTGGACATGATGGGGCTGCTCGGCTACACGGCGAAGCTCCACAAGCTGGCGCAGCTGGATCGCAGCGTGATGCCGGCGCGAGACGTCGTGGAGATGGCCACGATCGGCGGGGCGCGGGCCATCGACATGGAGGATCGCATCGGCTCCCTGGAGGTGGGGAAGCTGGCCGATCTGCTGATCGTCGACGTGGACTCCGTCCACATGATCCCCATGTACGACGTCTACTCGGCGCTCGTCTACGCGGCGGGCGCCCAGGACGTCCGAACGGTGATCGTCCACGGCCGGCAGGTGGTGCGCGACCGCGAGCTCCTGACTGTGGACGTGGAGCGTCTCAAGGCCGACGTGCGGGAGCTGACGGACGAGATCGCCCGCCAGGCGGCCAGGCTCTAGGGGACGCGAGGGCAACGACGTGAAGGAGAGGAGCCCATGCTCGACCACCGACTCATCGCCGGCTGGATGGCCGCGTTGACGATCGCGGGCGGATCCGCGGCCGGCGCCCAGCCGCCGCCCGAGAAGATCAAGGTCATCGTCGACCAGGACGCCCGCGGACCGTGCAGCACGGACATGCAGTCGGTGCTGATGTTCGTACAGTCGCCCCGGGTGGAGGTTCTCGGAATCACCATCGTCAGCGGCGACCTGTGGATGGACCAGGAGACCCTGCATACCCTGCGCGCCCTCGAGATCGCCGGCCGCACCGACATCCCGGTCTACCGCGGCGCCGTCTTCCCGATCCTCAACAGCAAGGAGGAGACCGAGCGCTGGGAGATGCAGTACGGCCGTCACCTCTACAAGGGCGCCTGGAACGACGGCATGCCGGGTCCGTACGAGCGGGTGCCGCTGCCCGAGGGCGAGCCCACGACCAAGCCGACGGCCGGGCACGCCGCGAACTTCATCGTGGACGCCGTCAACGCGCACCCCGGCGAGGTCGTGCTGTGGGGAGCCGGGCCGCTCACCAACATCGCCCTGGCCCTGATGCTCGATCCGGAGCTGCCCGCGAAGGCCAAGGAGCTGGTGCTGATGGGCGGCGGCATCGACCGCGCCGAGTACCGCAAGGAGTTCAACTGGCTGTGGGATCCCGAGGCCGCCCGCAAGGTGCTGCGCGCGCCCTGGAAGAAGGTGACGATCACGCCGGTCGACATCTCCGTCAAGACGCGGCACGGCCCCGAGCTCGTCGCGAGAATCGGCAGCTCCCCCAACCCCGTAGCGCAGTACATCAAGGAGTTCCACCGCACCTCGCCGCCCGACGCCGACCCCGACTGGCAGCCCTGGATCTTCATGTGGGACGAGATCAGCGCCGCGGCGGTGCTCGATCCGACGATCATCACCGAGCAGCGCGAGATGTACGTCGACGTCGACATCGACCACGGCATCAACTACGGCTACACCCTCGCCTGGGAGCTCGATCAGCAGCACCCGCCCGACGCGCGCAAGGCCTGGGTCCAGTTCGACCTCGACCTCGACCGCTTCTACGACCTCTACGCCGATCTCATGATGCGCCGGGCGTCGCCCGACTGAGCACGTTCGCCATGCTGCGCCGATCGACACGGGTTCCGGGCGTGGAGAGCCTCGCGACGCCCATCGTGCGGCGGGCGTTTCTCAGGCGCGCGGGCCTGCTGCTGGCGGCGGCCGGCGCTCCGCCGACCCTGTTCGGACAGGCGGGCGGCGCGCGGCGCGGCAGGGTGATTCTCGACGTCGACATCGGCATCGACGACGCCTTCGCCGTGCTGTTGGCGCACTTCTCGCCGACGATCGATCTCCTCGGCATCACGACCGCCTTCGGCAACACGACCCTCGAGAACTCGACCCGCAACGCCCTCTACATCAAGGAGCGCTTCGGCGTCGAGGCGCAGGTCTACCGCGGCGCGGCCGAGCCGCTGCATCACCCCAGGCCGGAGCCGCCGGTCTTCGTGCACGGCGAGGACGGGCTGGGCGACGTCGAGGGGCCCATCGCGCCTGCGATCCGCGAAGCCGATCTGTCCGCCCCCGAGTTCATCGCGCGGGCGATCCTGGGAGACCCCGGGGAGGTCACGGTCGTCACCCTGGGTCCGGCCACCAACCTGATGCTGGCCCGCCTGCTCGAGCCCGCGATCGTCGACCATGTCCGCGACGTCATCGTCATGGGCGGCGCCGTCGGGTTCGCCGGCGAGCGCGGCAACATCACGACCGTCGCCGAGGCCAACGCCTGGCAGGACCCGCACGCGATGGCCGATCTCTTCCGGTTTCCGTGGCCCGTGACGATGGTCGGGCTCGACGTGACGTACGCCGCGGACGCGAGCATGGACGAGGCCTTCATCGAGGAGCTCCGGACGCGAGCCGGCGAGGCCGGGGCGTTCCTGGAGCGCATCAACCGCCAGTACCGCAGGTTCTACCGGAGCAGTCGCGGAGTCGACGTCACCTTCCAGCACGACTCGATCGCCGTCGCCTACGCGATCGCGCCGTCGCTGTTCGAGGTCGAGCGTGGCAAGGTCAAGGTGCTGACCGACGGCGTGGCGCGGGGGCAGACGGTCTTCTGTCCGGAAGGCCACCACACGTTCGGCGATCCGGAATGGGCCGGGCTGCCGACGCATCGGGTCTGCCGCGGCATCGACGGGCCCGGCTTTCTGGACCTCTACGCCCGAGCCCTGATCGGGGGCGGCGCGCGAGGCGGCGGCCGGCGCGCCGAATGAGCTCCGCCGAGCCCCGTCGCCTCGAGATCTCGCGCTGGGCGCGGCGTCGCCACTTCGAGTTCTTCAAGGGCTTCGAGCAGCCCTTCTTCAACGTCTGCACGGACCTCGACGTCGGCGCCCTCGTCGCGCGCACGAGAGGGGAGGGACGCTCCTTCTTCCTGGCGGTGCTCTACCTGAGCCTGCGGGCCGCCAACGAGGTGCCGGAGCTCAAGGTCCGGATCCGCGGCGACGAGGTCGTCGAGCACCCGGTCGTCCACGGTGGCTCGACCGTGATGCGGGAGGACGAGACGTTCGGCTTCGGCTACTTCGACTACGACCCGCGCTTCGACGCGTTCGAGCGTACCGGTCGCGCCGTGCTCGAAGCGGCCCGGCGCTCCCGGACGCTCGACGACCAGCCCGAGAGAGACGACCTGATCTACTACTCCGTGCTGCCTTGGATCGCCTTCACCAGCTTCGCCCACGCCCGCCGCTGCCCGGCGAAAGGCTCCATCCCCCGGATCGTCCTCGGCAAGCGCCACGAGAGGAGAGCAGGGGAGTGGCGGCTGGCGATCTCGGTCGAAGTCCACCACGCCCTCGTCGACGGCCTGCACGTCGCTCGCTTTCTGGACGGCTTTCAGGGGCTGTTGCACGAGCCCGAGCTCCTCTGGGCGGCGCCACCTGTTTGACGGATTTTGGCCCGGTCGCGGGTCCCCCTCAGCTCCCACGCCCGGTGCACCTCTTGAGCCGGGCGAAGGGCGCTTTCCAAGTAGGGCGGTGAACGGCGTCCCCGCGCTGACCGTCTCCGGCCGGTGGGCCGTGGTGAGACTCTGAGCAGGGAAATACCCGGTCGGTCGAGCACAGGACCTTCACCGCCCTACCTGGAAAGCGCCCTCTGCATGGCTGGAGCCGTTCACCGGTCGTGGGAGCTGAGGGGACCCGCGACCGGGGCAGAATCCGTCAAACAGGTGTCCCGATCTCCAGGTCGGTTTCGCCATCTCCAGGATGGAGAAGCACCTTGAGCGTTCCCGGCCGCGCCGCGTGCTGGATCGCCTGGAGGGCGTCGGCGAGCGGATAGCGGGCCGCGACGAGGTCTTCGACCTCGACCTTCTTTTCGGCGAGCAGCTTCAGGGCCGGCGGGAAGGGACCGCAGCGGGAGCCGACGAGCTGGAGCTCGTCGACGACGAGAGGTGCGGCGTCGAGGGTCAGGCGGTCGGCGTAGGTGCTCTTCATGACGAGCGTGCCTTGCGGGCGCAGGGCTCGGCGGGCCAGCTCGAAGCCTTCCGGGTTGCCGGTGCACTCGACGGCGACGTCGTAGGCGCGCGGCTCCAGGGCCTCGGCCGTCAGGCAGGTGACCCCTTCGGGAGCCAGCTCGGCCGCCGCCTCCGGGCGGCGGCTCAGAAGGGTGAGCTCGCAGCCGGTCAGCGCCAGGGTGCGGGCGATCAGCAGACCGAGCTTGCCGGCGCCGGCGACGAGGACGCGCCGGCCGGGCGCGACGGCGATCTGCTCCTGGATGCGCAGGGCCGCGGCGAGCGGCTCGGTGAACGTCGCGGCGTCGTCCGTGACGCCGTCCGGCACGGCGTGGAGGTTGGCGGCGGGCAGGGCGAGGTAGTCCGCGAGCGCGCCGTCGCGGCCGGCGATGCCCAGCACGGTCCGGTTCTCGCAGTGGGTCGGCGCTCTGTCGCGGCAGAAGCGGCAGGCGCCGCAGACGGCGTTGATCTCGCCCACGACCCGGCGTCCGGTGAGCGCCTCGGGGCCGCGCTCCACGACGCCCACGAACTCGTGTCCGAGGATGCCGCGGTAGGGGTAGTAGCCGCGCACCAGCTCCAGGTCGGTGTTGCAGATGCCCGCCCGCAGCACCCTGACGAGGGCCTCGGCGGCCGGTGGCTCGGGGCGGGGACGGTCGCGCAGGGAAAGCTCGCCGTCCTCGAGCCAGAGCGCGCGCATGCGGCATTCTATGCCGCCGTGCTTCCGGGTCGGTGCGGCGCCGACGGCGGGGGACCGGGCAGGAGGCCGGAGGGCGGAGACCCGGATAGCATGGCCTCGAGAACGGCGATGACAGGCGGCGACTCCACCTTGCACTCCATCGTCTGTCCCTACTGCGGGGAGCAGGTCGAGATCGTCCTCGAAGAGGACCTCGACGGGGAGATGATCTGGGACTGCGAGGTCTGCTGCCGCCCGTGGGAGCTGACCGTTCGCGGCCGCGGCGCGGAGCGCGAGGTGGCCGTTCGGACCCTGGAAGAGTAGCGCCGCGGCTCAGGACGCGAGCGTCTCGGCGAGGGCGGCCTCGATGTCCTCGAGGCAGGCCTCCATCCGGTCCAGGTGGGTGCGGAACGACAGCACGCAGATCCGGATGGCGAAGCGGCCGCGCAGGCTCGTCGCGGTCAAGTGGACCCGCCCCCGCCGCAGGATGGCGGCGAGGAGCTCCTCGGTGCGCCGGTTGGCCTCGGCGGCCGCCCCGGCACCCGTTCCGGGGCCGGCCTCGACCGCGAAGGCGAGGGTCGAGAGCTGCGGCTCGGCGAGGATCTCGATGCCGTCGAGGGCGCGGAGACGCTCGGCGATCCAGCGGGTGAGGTCGAGCTTCTCGTCGAGGTTGCGCCGGAACGGCCCGGCGCCGTGCATCTTGAAGGGCAGCCACACCCGCAGGCCGCGGAAGGGCTTCGAGAGCTCGGGCGAGATCTCGCAGGGGTCGACAAGCTCGGGGTCGTCCTGGAGGGTGGGCATGTAGTCGGCGTGCTCGCTGTGCGCCGCCTCGAGGGTCGCGACGTCGCGGACGAGCAGGGCGCCCGTGCCGTAGGGCAGGAAGAGGCCCTTGTGGGGGTCGAGCACGATCGAGTCGGCGCGCTCGATGCCGGCGAGGATCGCGCGCCCGCGCTCGGTGAGGGCGAAGAAGCCGCCGTAGGCCGCGTCGACGTGGTACCAGAGCCCGTGGCGCGCCGCCAGGTCGGCGAGGGCGGGGAGGGGATCGACGGCGCCGCTGTTCGTGGTGCCGGCGCTGGCGACGAGGAGGAAGGGGCGCCGGCCGCGCTCGCGGTCTTCGAGGATCGCCCGCTCCACGGCGGCGACCGGCATCCGGAAGCGCTCGTCCGCCGGGATGACGCGGAGGTTGGCGCGCGGGAATCCGGCGATGCGGGCGGCCTTGCTGACGCAATGGTGGACCTGGTCCGAGACGTAGATCGTGCCGTCGAGGAACCGTTCCCCCAGCCGGTCGACGCGGGCGGCGACGATGGCGCCCAGGTTGGCGAGCGAGCCGCCGCTGGTGAGGAAGCCGCCCGTCTCCGCGGGGTAGCCGACGATCTCGGCGAACCAGCGCACGACGTTGCGCTCGATCTGCGCGAACCCAGGGGCGGCGGCGAGCACGCCCGTGTAGCGGTTGACCGCGTCGGCGACGAGGTCGGCGATCGCGGCGTGGAAGAGGCCGCCGCCGGGAATGTAGGCGAGGTATCCGGGGCCGGCGGTCGTGAAGCTGGCCGCCGCGTGGCGGTCGAAGAGCTCGGCCAGCAGGTCGTCGAGCGGGGTGGGGGAGGTCGGCATGGGCTCGACCAGCGACTTCGAGGCGGCGACCGCCGCCGCCGTGTCGACGTAGGCGGGCTGCTCGGGGAGGGTTGCGATGTGCGCGACCGCGCGATCGAGCGCCGCTGCGACGGCGCTGCGCATCGCCGCTTCGTCGAGCTCGAGCGAGCGATCTTCGGCGATCGGCGCGGGGCGCGGTCGGCCGCTCCCCGGGGCTTGCGGTGGGGCTTGCGGTGGGGCCTGCCGTCCGTCACTCATCGCCGAAGATCTCGTCGCCCGTCGTGGCCGTCAGCTCCTCGTAGAGAGCGCTCAGGCGCTCGGTGACCGGGCCTCGCGCGCCATCGCCGATCGTCCTGCCGTCCACCTCGACCACGGCGGCGAGCTCGCCCATCGTACCGGTGCAGAACATCTCGTCGGCGCCGTAGACGGCGGCGAGGGACAGGTCGGTCTCGCGCGCCGGGATCCCGTGCCCGGCGCAGAGCTCGAGGACCGTCGCCCGGGTGACGCCCTCCGGGCACGCCACGAGGCGGCTGGTCTCGACGGTGCCGCGGTGCACGACGAAGACGTGGGTGGCGTTGGTCTCGGCCACGAAGCCGCGGCCGTCGAGCATCAGCGCGTCGTCGGCGCCCGCGTGGTTCGCTTCGATCTTGGCCAGGATCGACTGGATCAGGTTGGCGTGGTGGATCCGGGGGTCGAGCACGTCGGGTGCCGGGCGCCGCAGGCTGCTCGTGATCAGCCGTACCCCCCGCTTGTCGTAGACCGGCGGCTTGAACTCGGCGAGGATGATGAGCGTCGGACCGGCCGTGTTGAGGCGGGGATCCATCCCCGAGGTGTACTTGACGCCGCGCGACAAGGTCAACCGGACGTGGACGCCGTCGCGCATGCCGTTGGCCTCGAGCGTGCGCCGCAGCTCGCGGCGGATGTGCTGGCGGCTCGGGATCTCCGCGAAGGCCAGCGCCCTGGCGGACGCCTCGAGCCGCGCGAGATGGGCGTCGAGCGCGAAGATCCGGCCGCCGTAGAGCCGCAGCCCCTCCCAGACGGCGTCGCCCCCCTGGACGGCCGAGTCGAAGGGGCTCACGCCGGCGTCGTCGCGGTGGACGAGGCGACCGTTGATGTTGACGATCAGGTCCCGGTTCTCCGGGCGGTACTCCTGGCGCATGGCGGATCCTTTCGCTGGCACGGGCGCACTGCCCCTACCGCAGGCGATGCTCGTAGAGCAGCTCGTAGAGCTCCTGACATTCCCGCAGCACGGGGAGAAGGGCCTGCGGCACCTCTTCGCCCTTGCTGCGATAGGGACCGAAGGAGGTCGTTCTCGCGACCGAGTCGTACCAATAGGGAGCCCAGACCCCATCCGTGGGGCGCAAGCCGGGCCGCCACCGCAGCATGGCCGGCGAGAACTCGAGCCCGAGCGCCACGCACAGGCGGGCGATGACTCTCTCGGGATTCTCGAGCACGTCTCGGGAGTCGACGACCGGCGGCACCCGGCCGGTCGCGTCGCGAATGGCCTCGAAGAGCTCGACCTGCTGCGGCAGCGCGAGGTCGTAGGGCGTCGGCTCGGGGACGATCTTGACGTACGAGGTGATCATCTCGCGCGGCTCGCGGATGAGGAAGCAGTTGGCGAGCTCGTAGATCCAGTCGCGCTCGACGTCCGGAGTCAGATGATGGCCCATGTGCTTCTGATACCAGACCGCGCGACCTTCGGGGATCGGTCCGGTAAGCCAGGCGACGACCTTTCGCCAATCGCGCTCCTGGCGCTCCAGGATCAGCTCGCGCGCCGGGTGGGGCGCGTCGGTGACGGACAGGTAGTGCGAGTAGAGCGGCTCGTCGGTCACGAAGGTATCCGCCCGGCTCTCCCAGGAGCGCATGAGCGCCGTGGAGATGTTGCGGGGCCCGGACCACATGCCGATTCGCAGCGCGCCGTCCGCCATGCGCGGCAGTCTAGTGCCCCGCGCGCCCGGGGCGCCAGCCGCCGTGTCAGGCGCGTTTGGCGATCGCGGCTGTATACTCGTTCCTCAGCGCGCCGGCCGGCCGCGAGGCGGTCCGGCGACCTTCGGCTTCGTTCTTTGAGCGCAGGAGAGATGCCCGCCAGCAAGAGGAGATGGGGACGCGAGATGGCGCTCCAGATGCTCTATCAGAAGGAGCTTGGAGCGTCCGACGCCGGGGAGGTGAAGGCGTCCTTCGACCCCTTCGAGTACCTCGCCGCGCGCGACGACGGCGAGGCGGTGGCCGTCGCTCCCGATCTCGTACGTCAGGCGCTGGCCTTTGCCGGCGAGCTCTTCGACGGCACGCTGGCGCGACGGGACGAGATCGACGAGCTGGTGAAGAGCCAGGCCGAGAACTGGCGCCTGGAGCGCATGCCGGCCGTGGACCGCAACATCCTGCGGCTGGCCGTCTACGAGCTGCTGGCGGAGCCCGACGTCCCGCCGCTCGTGGTGCTCGACGAAGCGATCGAGCTCGCCAAGCGGTACGGCTCGGAGCAGTCGGGCGCCTTCGTCAACGGGCTGCTCGACGGCCTTCTCAGGCGCCCCGAGATCGCCCGCGGTTAGGCGACGGCGCCGCATCACGATTCGATCGAGAGAAAGCGAGAGACCACGAGAGCCATGAGGGGTGACACCAGAGGAGTACAACGGATCTCACGGATCGCCCGGAGCCTGGCGGTCCTCGCGCTGGCCGCCGCCGCCGGCGGCTGCGGCTACGGCCTCGTCGGGCGCACGAGCAGCCTGCCGCCGGACATCATCAACATCTACGTCAGTCCGCTCGAGAACAAGACCCTGCGCCAGCAGGTCGATCTCATCCTCACCCAGGCCATCGGCGAGGAGTTCCTCCGCCGGCCGCGCTTCAAGCTGGTCAACAACGCCCTCGAGGCCGACGCCGTGCTGCGCGGCTCGATCAACGGATTCCACGTCCGCCCGGTCCTCTTCGGAGCTGCCGAAGGCCGGGCCAGCGAGTACGAGATCGTCGTCACGGCGAGCATGGACTTCCGCCGCACCGACAACGACGAAGTGCTCTGGGAGCAGCCCTACTACTCGTTCAGCGAGCAGTACGAGTTCGACGAGACAGAGCTCATCGACCTCGAAGACATCGCGATCGAATCCGTCTCCCAGGACTTCGCCCAGACCATCGTCATCGACCTCCTCGAGGGCTTCTAGCCAGGCAGGCGCAAGACGGCCGGGCCGGTACGCGAGGCGGAGCCCGGGCGCCGTGCGGCCCGCGGATCGGGAGGGGTGGCCGCGGGCGAGGCGCGGTCAGCCGAGCTTGTTGACGGCGCGCGTGAGGCGGGACTGGGTACGGGCCGCGGCGTTGCGGTGGATGACGCCCTTGCGGGCCGTGGCGGCGACCAGGCCCAGCGTGCTGGACAGCGCGGCGCGGGCCTCTTCGCCCTGGCCGGCGTCGATGAGCTGGCGCAGCTGCCGGACCGCCGTCCGCATGCGGGAGCGGTGGAAGCGGTTGCTGGCACGCCGTTTCTCGGCTTGACGGATTCGCTTTTCGGCGGATTTGCTGTTGGCCATCGAGTGTCAGTTCCTCGGCCGCGGGCGGCGCGGCGAATGCGGGAGTCTAGACGGGGGGCCGGCGGGGGTCAAGAGGCGCCGGCTCAGGACTCCCGATCGAGGGCATCCAGCCGCTGCTGGGCCAGCGCGGCCTCGTCGGAGCCCGGGTAGGTGTTGATGACGCTGCGCAGCTGGATCCTGCCTTCCTGGTCGCGGCCCATCTGGAGATAGGCGTAGCCCTTCTTCAAGAGCGCGCTCGCCAGCTTGTCGCTGCGCGGATACTGGGTGAGGATGCGATCGAACTCGCGGATCGCCTGCATGTAGTTGCCCTGGCTGAAGTTGCATTCGCCGATCCAATAACGGGCGTTGTCGGCCAGCTCCGAGTCCGGGAAATGCTCGAGATACTGGTTGAACCCGAGGATCGCCAGCTCGTAGTTGCCGCGCACGTAGTCGGCGCGGGCAGCCTCGTACAGGGCTCCCGGA
>Ga0224497_10000323_pt1 | contig 35391 bp, 35 predicted proteins | sample SF_Jul11_sed_USG_4_FD_167970 | JGI IMG/M metagenome (GOLD analysis project Ga0224497, IMG submission 167970) | Sediment microbial communities from San Francisco Bay, California, United States - SF_Jul11_sed_USGS_13 | ecosystem: Environmental > Aquatic > Marine > Sediment | place: USA...
AGAGGCTATGGCCCCGGCTGTGGCAGAGCAAGACGAGGAGAGCGCTCCGGAAACGGCTCCCGAGAAAAAAGCGGTGAGCAAGAAGGCCGCCACCAAGAAGGCCGCCACCAAGAAGGCCGCCACCAAGAAGGCCGCCACTAAGAAAGCTGCGACCAAGAAAGCCGCCAGCAAAAAGGCAGCGCCCAAGAAAGCGGCAACCAAAAAGGCTGCCAGTAAGGACTAAACCAGGCCCTGCCGCGTTGACGGCAGCATGACAACTACGAGGATACCAAGTGGCTATTACAGCATCTTTAGTGAAAGAACTGCGCGAACGCACCGGTGCGGGCATGATGGAATGCAAGAAAGCTCTGGTCGAGGCCGACGGGGATATCGAGGCCGCGGCCGAGCTGATGCGCAAATCGGGCGCAGCCAAGGCGGATAAGAAAGCCGGCCGCGTTGCCGCCGATGGTGCTATCAAGGTGGCTATTGGCGACGATGGCAAGTCCGCGGTAATTCTGGAGATTAATTCCGAAACAGACTTCGTCGCCAAGGACGATAACTTCCAGGCTTTTGCCGATGCCGTTCTGGCCACGGTGGCCCAACACAGGCCTGCCTCGGCCGAGCAGCTCGCATCGATGACAATGGCTGATGGGCAAACGGTCGAGGAGGCTCGTCAGGCCCTGATTGCGAAGGTGGGAGAAAATATCCAGGTGCGCCGTTTCGAGATCGCGGAAACGCAGGATTCGCTTGCATCCTACCTGCATGGCGCCCGTATCGGCGTCGTGGTCGATTCCACTGCCGACGCCGAATTGGCGCGTGATATCGCAATGCATATTGCGGCGGCCAATCCGCAATTCGTCGACCAGCAGTCGGTTCCGGCGGAGTTCATCGAAAAGGAAAAGGGAATCCTCGTTGCCCAGGCCGAATCCAGTGGTAAACCCGCCGCGATCATCGAAAAGATGATCCAGGGAAGGCTCGACAAGTTTCTCGCTGAAATCACCCTGACGGGACAGCCCTTCGTCAAGGATCCAGAGCGGACGGTCGGCAAGCTGCTTGCCGACGCCGGCGCAAAGGTCAACGCGTTTACCCGTTACGAGGTCGGTGAAGGCATAGAAAAGAAAGTCGAGGACTTTGCCGCCGAGGTCGCTTCTCAACTTAATTCCTGAACCTCGAGAGGCCGCGACCTTCGCGGCCTTTTTTTTGCGCCGGGCCGGATTTACCGGAATTGGATGAAATTATGATCTTAAAATGCACCTTCAATATCGATAGACTGCGGTGGTCGGTTGGTATCGAATGCATCGTTGTCGACGCCGCTTATTCCTGAATGGATTAACCTGAAACCATGGCGCAGATCAAATACAAACGAATCCTGGTAAAACTCAGCGGCGAGGCGCTGATGGGTCGACAGAATTCGGGTATAGACCCGGCCATGATCGATAAGCTTGCCGTCGAACTGATAGAGTTGCGCGACTCGGGTGTCGAAATCGGTATTGTCGTCGGCGGGGGTAATCTGTTCAGGGGGGCCGATCTCGCGACGGTTGGACTCGACCGGGTGGTTGGTGACCATATGGGCATGCTCGCCACGGTGATGAATGCGCTGGCGCTGCAGGACAGCCTGCTGCGTCACGGTGCGAATACGGTGGTCATGTCCGGCCTGGATATTCCGCAAGTCTGTGAATCCTATACCCAGCGCGCCGCAAGACAGCGCCTCTCGGCAGGAGAAATCATTATTTTTGCGGCCGGCACCGGCAGTCCATATTTCACCACCGATACGGGCGCGAGCCTGCGCGCGGTCGAGATTCGAGCCGATTTGTTGATCAAGGCCACCAAGGTGGATGGCATCTATGACAAGGATCCGCTCAAACACGCGGATGCAGTGCGTTTTACCAGCCTGGGCTACGAGCAGGCAATCGAGCAACGGCTCGCGGTGATGGATGTGGCGGCTATGATTTTATGTAATGATAACGGGCTTGATCTGGTGGTTTGCGATATTAATCAACCCGGGGCATTACTCGACCTGGCAAGGGGTGAAACGGTTGGTACAAGGGTAACCAGAAACGAGGCACAGCAATGATAAAAGATATCCAGAAAGATGCGCTTAACCGCATGAACAAGAGTATCGAATCCTTCAAGGCCGAGCTCAGCAAAATCAGAACCGGCAGGGCGCATCCCAGCTTGCTAAATCACATCATGGTAGATTTCTATGGCAGCGAGGTGCCGGTAGGGCAGGCCGCAAATATCACCGTGGAAGATGCGCGCACGCTGGCGGTCACCCCCTGGGATAAGAGCATGGTATCGGTTATCGAAAAAGCGATCCTGACATCCGACCTCGGCCTGAATCCATCGACCGCGGGTACCGTAATCCGGGTGCCGATGCCGCCGTTGACCGAAGAGCGACGCAAGGAGCTGGTCAAGGTAGTACGGGAACTGGCGGAGAACGCACGCGTTGCCGTGCGCAATATCCGTCGCGATGCGAACAGCGACCTCAAGTCGCTGGCGAAGGACAAGGATATTTCCGAAGACGAGGAACATCGTGGCCAGGAGCTGGTTCAGCAGGTTACCAACCAGTCCACCGACGAAATCGAGTCGCTATTGCAAACCAAAGAAAAAGAATTAATGGAAATCTGATCACGGCCAAGTTGCGGGATCATGACTTTACAGACTCAGGGCTCGGTCCCAGGACATGTTTGCATCATCATGGATGGCAACGGGCGCTGGGCGAAAAAACGGCTGATGCCGCGCAGCTACGGACATCGCAAGGGCGTCGAAACCACCCGCCTGGCGGTCGATTTTTTTGCCCGCGCCGGTGTTCGGCATCTCACCCTGTTTGCCTTTAGCAGCGAAAACTGGAATCGCCCCGTCGAAGAGGTGAACAGCCTGATGGATTTATTCATGCAGTCGCTGAGCGATTACACCGCGGAACTCCACGAGCAGAGGATTCGGGTGCGTTTCCTCGGCGACAAAAGCCTGTTCTCGGCAGAATTTCAACGACGCATTGCCGCTACCGAGGAAGTAACCCGAGACAATCCCTATATGACGTTGAATATCGCGGTCAACTATGGCGGTCGATGGGACATCGTCAACGCTGCGCGGGGGCTGCTGCGACGCGTCCGCGTCGGTGATTTACGGCCCGAGGAGATCGATGAGGCGGCATTTGCCGGTGAATTATCGCTCGCCGGCAGCCCGGACCCGGATCTTTTCATCAGAACCGGGGGCGAGCGGCGCATTAGCAATTTTCTATTATGGCAGCTGGCTTATACCGAGTTTTATTTTTGTGATGTATTGTGGCCCGATTTTTCGGAGCGCGACATGCGTGTGGCGTTGACAGAATATTCTCGCCGGCAGCGGCGTTTCGGCAAAACTGGCGAACAGGTCGAGCTGCCCGAATAATGCTGAGGCAGCGCATCATCACCGGGGTTATCCTCGGAATCGTTTTTATCGGCAGCGTGTTACTGCTGGAAACCCGTTGGGTCGGCGCGCTGTTCACGGTGGTATTGTTCGTGGCGACGCGGGAACTGCTCGCGTTGACGATCAAACCCTCGCCGATTTTTGCGGCCACGACGGCGGCAGGCTTTGCACTGTTGTTCTGGTGGTCGCTGTCGCTGGTGAACCCGTTGCTGATCTTCGCGCAATCGTTAGCCGGGTTGGTGCTGTGGTTGGTGATCGCTCTGGGACTCCTTTTTTACCGCCACCACGGTAACTGGTCGTTATTTGTACGCTTGCTGATGCTGGCTCTTGGCCTGGATCTGCTGTGGATTTGCGTGCATAGCCTGGTTTACCTGCATTACGTTTATGGTGGCGAATTGCTGCTGTTCATGTTTACCCTGGTCTGGGTGGCCGATATCGGTGCCTATTTCTGCGGTCGCAGATTCGGCCGGCATAAACTGGCGCCCGCGATTAGCCCCGGAAAAACCTGGGAAGGCGTAATCGGAGGCGTTGGTGCCAACCTTGTCTGGATACCGCTGGTGTTCTGGTTCCAGCAGGGCTCTGGGTTCGGCCTTGTCGAGTTTATGCTGATCGGCATCTCGACCGTGTTGTTTTCGATTATCGGGGATTTGTTCGAAAGCGTCCTGAAAAGAGAGGCGGGCGTCAAGGATAGTGGCAAACTGCTGCCTGGGCATGGAGGCGTGCTGGACCGCATCGATAGCGTGATTGCGGCCGCGCCGGTATTCGTTTCCGGTCTGCTGATGGCGGGCTCGCCATGAAGCTGCTAACGATACTGGGTGCGACCGGCTCGATCGGACAATCGACGCTCGACATAGTCGCGCGCCACCGCGACCGGTATGCGCTTTACGCGCTGACCGCCAACAACAACCTGGACAGGATGATAGAGCTTTGCCGTCAGTTCGAACCACGCTACGCGGTAATGCGTGACGCGCAGAGCGCGCGCCTTCTGAGCGATCAGATTGCGGACCTGGCGACCGAAGTACTTGCCGGGGAACCGGGTTTGGTCGAGGTGGCGGCGGCGATCGAGGTCGACATCGTGGTGGCAGCCATCGTCGGCGCGGTTGGATTGCTGCCAACACTGGCAGCGATACGTGCGGGCAAGCGCATATTGCTCGCCAACAAGGAATCGCTGGTCATGGCCGGGGCCCTGTTCATGGACGAGGTCAGGCAACACGAAGCCGAGCTGTTACCGGTGGACAGCGAGCATAACGCTATCTTCCAGTGTTTGCCGCCCGGCGCCATCGGCAGGGACGTTACCGAGCAGGGGGTATTCAAGATCATTCTCACTGGCTCCGGTGGTCCGTTTCGGGACATCGATCCGGCCGAATTGGGAGATGTCACTCCGGAGCAGGCCTGCGCGCATCCTAACTGGGATATGGGGCCCAAGATATCTGTCGACTCGGCGACCATGATGAACAAGGGGCTGGAAATGATCGAAGCCTGCTGGTTGTTCGCGGTGGATCAATCCGCTGTCGAAATCCTGCTGCATCGACAGAGTATCGTTCACTCCATGGTTTCTTACCTGGATGGTTCGGTGATCGCGCAAATGGGAAATCCCGATATGCGCACGCCAATCGCCAATGCGCTGGCCTGGCCCGAGCGCATAAATAGCGGTGTTGAACCATTGAATTTGTTGCAGGTCGGTCAATTAGACTTCACACTTGCGGACGAGTCCCGCTATCCATGCCTGGCGCTGGCCCGTGAGGCCTGGCGCCGGGGAGGAACCTGCATGGCGGTGCTAAACGCCGCCAACGAGATTGCGGTAGAGCATTTTTTAAACCGAAACATCGGATTTATCGAAATTCCGAAGGTAATAAACAGGGTAATGGAACAGATATCAACCGGGCCGGCTGACGACCTAGATACCATTTTCCAGGCGGATGCAGAAGCGCGCCGGCTGGCGCAACAGCTGGTCAGGATCGGAGTTTGACGAACATGGATTTTCTCGGAATTATTTACAGTATTCTGGCCTTCGTCGTGGCCATCGGTATTTTGGTCACGGTGCACGAGTTCGGTCATTTCTGGGTAGCAAGAAAACTCGGTGTAAAAGTCCTGCGTTTTTCCGTCGGCTTTGGCAAGCCGATATGGATTCGGCGTTCGGGAGAGGATCAAACCGAGTACGTGATTGCGAGCATCCCTTTCGGCGGCTACGTCAAGATGCTCGACGAGCGCGAGGGTGAAGTCGCTGCGCACGAACTGGAACGTTCCTTCAACCGCAAATCGGTGTGGCGCCGCATCGCGATCGTGTCGGCGGGACCGGCCTTCAACTTCCTGTTCGCGATACTGGCATACTACCTGATATTCCTGGTCGGGGTGGGCGGGATCAAACCGCTGGTAGGCGAAGTCAGCGTGCCCAGCCCTGCTTATACAGCCGGCGTTCAGCAACAGGATCTTATTCTCTCGGTCAATGGCATCGAAACCAGGAGCTGGGAAAAGGCCAGATTCACCATGCTCGAAGAAGCGGTAGGCAAAGATCGAATCGTGCTGCAGGTGCAGGGCCGGGACTTGCAGATCCGCGACAAGGTTATCGATATACGCGGCCTCGATTTACTGCAGCAGGAGCAGATCGACCTGATGCGCGATCTGGGATTGTCCTCATGGAGGCCGGATATACCGCCTGTCATCGCCGAGGTGTTGCCGGATGGCGCTGCCGAGCAGGCCGGATTACAGGCCGAGGACAGGGTAGTGGCGCTCGATGGTATTGCCGTAGAAAACGCGCGGCAGTGGGTCAGGCTGATTCGCGAAAATCCCGGGAATACGATGAAACTCGAGGTGCTGCGAAACGGCGACGCGCTTGCGCTACAGCTGACGCCTCGTAGCCGAACCGAGGCCGGCGAAACCTATGGCTATATTGGCGTTAGAAACCGCGTCGATATCCCCGAATCGATTCGGCGCGAAATGACGGTGGTGGAACGCTACGGACCCGTCGAGGGTATGCTGGAATCGCTCGACAAGACCTGGCGCATGACCTGGCTGACATTGCGGGTGCTGGGCAAGCTCGTGATCGGCGAGGCGAGTGTGCGAAATCTGAGCGGCCCCATCACGATTGCCCATTATGCCGGAATTTCCGCGCGTATCGGACTGGAACCCTTTCTCGGATTTCTCGCTATCATCAGCATTAGCCTTGGCGTGCTGAACCTGCTCCCCGTGCCCATGCTTGACGGCGGACATTTGCTGTATTACCTGGTCGAAGTGATCAAAGGTAGTCCGGTCTCCGAACAAACCGAAATTATCGGTCAGAAAATCGGAATTCTGTTGCTCTTCTGCTTGATGTCGATTGCAATCTACAACGATTTACTGCGGCTGGTAGAGTAAATTTGAGAATTCGCGTCTGGATCAGTGCGTTAGTGCTGTTGTCAGCATCCTGCTGGGTGCACGCCGAGAGTTTCGTTGTCGAGAATATCGAAGTTGTCGGTATCAAGAAAATATCCATTGGTACGGTATTCAGCTATCTGCCTATAAACGTCGGCGAATCGCTCGATATCGATCGCACGCCCGAAATCATACGAGAGCTCTATTCGACTGGTTTCTTCGACGATATCGAACTGGCGCGGCGTGATAACGTGCTGGTGATCACGGTGGTAGAAAGGCCGTCGATTGCCGAGGTTAATTTCGAAGGTAACGACGACATCGAGGATGAGGCCCTACAGCAGGCGCTGGAGCAGATCAACATGTCGAAGGGACGGATATTCGATGAAAACAAACTCGAAAAACTCGAGCTCGAATTGCAGCAGGTTTACTACTCGCTCGGCAAATACGCGGCCCGCATCGAGGCCAGTTCGCGCAAGCTCGACGAGGACAGGGTTGCGATCGACATCACTATTTCCGAGGGGGTAGCGGCGACCATAAAATCGATTAACATCACCGGTAATCAGAGTTTTAGCGAGGAAGATCTGCTCGAGATTTTTCAGCTCGAATCGTCCAGTGAGGGGATGTTCGCGGATGACGAGTATTCCAGCTCCAAGTTAACCGCCGACCTGGAGTCGTTGAAATCATTCTATCTGGATCGTGGTTACATCCAGTTTCAGGTCAACTCACAGCAGGTAACAATAAGCCCCGACCGCAAGGATATCAGCATTACGATCAATCTCCGGGAAGGCCAGCAGTTTACGCTGGGCGATCTCGATCTGGCGGGTGAAATCGTAGTCGACGAGGCGGAATTGCGCGCGTTGATCAGCCTGCGGGAGGGTGATGTTTTTTCGCGCAAGCGGATTAACGAGGTGATCAGCGCAATGCAGAAACGTCTCGGTGAAGATGGCTACGCCTTTGCCGAAATTCGAATTCTGAACGAGGTGGACGAGGACCGGCGGCGGGTTTCACTGCAGTTTCTGGTCGAGCCCGGCCCGCAGGTACGGATCCGGTATATCAATTTTATCGGAAATGAAAAAACCCAGGATGTCGTGTTACGCCGTGAAATGCGCCAGTTCGAGGGAGAAAGATATCAGCGCTCGAAGATCGATCGCTCGCGTATCCGCCTGCAACGCCTCAACTATCTCGGTTCGGTCAATATCCAGCTTAACAAGGTGCCAGGCATCGACGACCAGGTCGACCTCGATATCAAGGTAACCGAGCGATTCTCCGGTAATCTGCAGGTCGGCGTGGGTTACTCTCAGGTACAGGGTGCCGTCGTCAATCTTGGTTTTGCCCACGAAAATATATTCGGCACGGGAAACTCGCTGGCGTTTAATTTTGACAATTCGGCTGCTTCGGAACGATATTCATTCGCCTACGAGAATCCGTACTACACCAGGGACGGGATCAGCCGCGGTTTCAATTTCAGCGTGACACAAACCGATGCGTCCGAGAACAATACCAGTAATTACCTGATTGACCGTATTCAGTTTTCGGTGGATTTTGGAATTCCGTTATCGGAATACAATCGGCTGAGGCTGGAGCTGGGGGTGCTGCGTAACGATCTCGAAACCACCGGCGCGTCATCGAACGAGGTCTTTGATTTTATCAGAAACAACAGCGATATTTACGATGCCTCGACGCCCCAGGAAGAAATCGAGGGGGAGCAGTATGACACGGTATTCACCGCGATCAGCTTTGCCAAGGATACGCGCAATCGCAGGATATTCGCCGATTCCGGGTTTCTTAACAGCGTCAGTCTCGAAGTCCATGGCGGTGATCTCAATTTCTACAAGGCGCGATACCGGCACCAGACCGCATATGCGCTCAGCGATACCCTTACCTTTTCGTTCAAGGGCAGAATCGGTTACGGCGAGAGTTACGGCGATTCAATCGATTTGCCGATCTTCGAGAAGTTTACCGCGGGTGGCGTACGCTCGGTGAGGGGCTACGAGTTTAACAGCCTGGGCCCGCTTGACAGCAACGGGGATCCTCTCGGCGGTAACCTGCAGGTTATTACCACGACCGAGGTCCTGTTTCCGCTGGAGTATCTGGGCAGTTCAGAAACCTTCAGGCTTGGGTTATACTTTGACGCCGGTAGCGTCTTTGCCGACGCCGCGGCATTCGAGGCTGACGAGTTAAGGCAGTCGGTGGGAGTATCGGCCAAATGGTTCTCATTTATCGGGCCGATAGAGTTCAGTTACGCGGTTCCGATTAACGATCAACCGGGTGATGACACCCGGAATTTTCAGTTCGCGCTCGGAGCGCAATTTTGAGGCAACAGTGAAAACGTTATTACCCGTGTTTGTCGCGCTGCTGCTGGTAACCGCAGTGCAAACAGGCTCTGCCCAGGAGGCGGCGCACAAGATAGGCTTTGTCAATACCGCACGGGTTTTGAAGGAGGCGCCGCAGGCGCGCAAGGTCGAAGAGCGTCTAAAAGCCGAGTTCGAGCCGCGCGAAGCGCAACTCAAGCAAAAGCGACAGGAAATTCTGACACTGGAAGAGCAGCTGAAAACCGATTCCGGGCTGAGCGCAAACGCGGGGCGCAAACTGGAGCGTGAAATCAGGCTCAAGGTAAGCCAGTTGAAATTTCTCGAGCAGGAATTTCGCGAAGACCAGAATCTGCGCCGTAATGAAGAAATCCGCAAGCTGCAGCAGGTCATTTCCAACGTGTTAAAAATGCAGGGAGATTCCGGTAAATTCGACCTGATACTGACCGAGGGGGTCAGTTATGTTTCTGATCGTATTGACATTACCACGCAAACCATCGAAATGTTGAAACAGCTTTCTGAATCAGGCGAAGAAGCCCAGTAGCTGCGGGCAAACCCGATTACTATCATTCCGGGCACAGCACAGCGTTCATGGAACTCATTCTGCAACAACTGGCCGCAAAGCTTAAACTTGTCTACCAGGGCGATGGGGATACGCCGATTAGTGGCGTCGCGTCGTTAAAATCCGCGACTACAGGCGACCTGTGCTTCATTCAGCAACGTAAATATCTCGATGATCTCGCCCGGAGTAGCTGCAGCGCGGTTATCGTGCCGCGGGATCTGGCTTGCGAGGTAAGCGGCAAGGCATTGCTGGTATCGGCAAATCCCCAGTATGATTTCGTGCGCGCTGTCGATTTGCTGGGTGTCGGGCGCCGGTCGTCCAGCGTCGGTATACACCCCACCGCCCAGGTTGCTGCGAGCGCGCGGATTGGCCGCGATGTCAGTATCGGCGCGTTGACGACGATTGCCGAGGATGTCGATATTGGTGCAGGAACTTCGATTGGCTCAGGCGTCTCGATCGCCAGTTCCGTACGCATCGGCAAGCGTTGCCTTATCCATGGCCGTGTCACGCTGGAGCAGGCTGTGGTTCTGGGGGATCGCTGCATATTGCATCCCGGGGTGGTGATAGGCTGCGACGGTTTCGGCCTGGTCATGCACCGCAAGCGCTGGCACAAGATTCCCCAGCTGGGCGGCGTACGCATCGGCGATGATGTCGAGATCGGGGCCAATACTACCGTCGACCGGGGGGCGCTCGATGACACGGTAATCGAACAGGGATGCAAACTGGACAATCAGATCCAGATCGCTCATAACGTGCACATAGGCGCGCATACCGCGATCGCGGCCTGCGTCGGAATTGCGGGTAGCGCCGTGATAGGGCGCTACTGTAAAATTTCGGGAGCGGCGGTAGTGCTCGGGCATCTAAGTGTGGTCGATAACGTTACCATCACCGCGATGTCGCTGGTTACCAAGGACATTCGCGAGCCCGGTGTTTACTCTTCCGGGACGCCATTGATGGAGAACGGGCTCTGGCATCGCAGTAACGCGCGCTACAAATCCCTGGAGAAGCTCGCTCAAAGCGTTGCGAGACTCGAGAAAGCTAAAAAATAAACGGCTGTTTGGCTCGTTTTCAACCTTACCATGAGGAACAAAATTGGAACTTGATATCAGCAAGGTGATGGAACTCTTGCCACACCGCTATCCATTTCTGCTTATCGATCGGGTTGCCGAGATCGAGCGCGGCCAGAGCCTGTCGGCAATCAAGAACGTCAGCATCAACGAGCCTTTTTTTCAGGGTCATTTCCCGGGACAGCCGATTATGCCCGGCGTCCTGGTGCTGGAGGCGATGGCGCAGGCCACGGGGCTGCTGGCGTTCACCGAAATGGGGGATGAGCATAAATCCAAGCTATACCTGCTGGTCGGCATCGACAAGGCCCGGTTCAGGGGTAAGGTAGTTCCCGGGGATCAGCTGTTGCTGTCAATCTCGCTAAAGCGCAATATGCGGGGAATCGGGATATATCAATGCGAGGCGCACGTGGATGGCGAACTAGTCGCAGAGGCGGAGATGATGTGCTCGGCGCAGGAGCGCCGTTAATGATCCATTCGTCCGCTATCGTTGACCCCGGCGCCAAGCTGGCTGCCGATGTCGAGGTTGGCCCGTATAGCGTTATCGGGGCGGGTGTCGAAATCGGGGCGGGAACGATAATCGGGCCTCATGTCGTGATTATGGGGCCGAGCAAAATTGGTCGCGAGAACCGGATTTTTCAATTTGCGTCGATTGGCGATGCGCCGCAGGACAAGAAATACCAGGGAGAGCCGACATCGCTTGAGCTTGGCGATCGTAACGTGATTCGTGAATATGTAACGCTCAACCGCGGGACGGACGAGGGTAACGGTAAAACCACGATCGGCGACGACAACCTGTTTATGGCCTACAGTCACGTGGCGCACGACTGCAGGGTCGGAAATCATACGGTATTCGCCAACGCTGCCTCGTTATCGGGACATGTCGAGGTCGGCGACTACGTGATTCTTGGCGGGTTTACCTCGGTACACCAGTTTACCCAGATCGGCAGTCGGGCTTTCTGCGGCCTCGGCTCGGTCGTGACCCAGGATATCCCGCCCTTCTCCACCGCCGCCGGAAACCGTGCCCGCGTGGTCGGCATCAACAAGGAGGGTTTAAGGCGCAGGGGATTTTCGGCAGATTTGATTCGTGCACTACACAAATCCTTCCGGGAGCTACTAAAATCAAAGGCCTCCAGGCAGGATGCATTTGAAAACCTTCGGCCTTTGTGCGAGAAATACCCTGAGGTAGAAGAATTTGTCAATTTCGTCAGGAACAGTAAACGGGGGATAGCCAGTTAGCCAGCTTTAAACAGATCCTGATCAATTGTAGGAGGCTAATCGAAGCGACCGGCTGAAGAACACTTTATGAAAGCGCAGAAGAATTTCCACGGCTTAATTTGCGCACTCTTTCTGACCGCTATTATCGGTCAGGCACAAGCCCTTGAAATCCTGCATTTTATCGAAGCAAAAGACTATTCCCCGATCATGGAGGAGGCCAGGGGCTTAAAAATTACCGATGATGGAGTGGTTTACGTCACCAGCGAAGAACGAGGGACGCTGCTGAAAATTGTCGACGGAAACATCGAGGCAAGCAGTCTCTATCCTTCGGTCTTCAGGAACTCCAGTCTTGGAGGGATCGACCTTATGCCAGACGGCAACCTTGTTGTCGTAAACGAAGGTTCAGGTCAGGTCGGAATACTCGATACTAATTTAGCGTTACGAGCATTGTTTTCGCAATCCGGAAGATCGCCCGGAGAGCTGAATGATCCTGGACCGGTTGCTGCTTCATTCAACAGGAAAATCTACGTCGGCGATGTCAATAATAAGCGGATTAGCGTGTTTAACAATCAGGGCCTTTATCTCAACAGTATAGGTAAGAATGGCGATAGCGACACCGATTTGCTAAGACCCACGCATATCAGTGTCGACGCCGAGGAAAATATCTATGTTCTCGAAGGCCCGACACGAATATCGATTTACAACTTCCAGGGAGATTTGATCGAGCGCATTTCGGCACAGGATTTAAAGGCCTTTCTTGGAGAGGTACCCGAATTTACCGCGATGACGACAGATCTGCGTGGCAATCTGTATCTGGGTGATGACGTCGGTAAACGGATAGCATTTTTCGACTGGCGAAAACGCGAGCTGCTTGGACAGTTCGGAGGGCTGGGAAAATCCCGTGCACGCTACCTGGAAATTAGCCATCTCTCGGTAAACGCCGGGGGTCAACTCGCAGTCCTGGACAGCAGGAACAGGAAAGTCGAGGTTTTACAGCTCGAGCATGCCGTCTATGCAAATCCCGTGGCGATCGATCTGCTGGAGATTGGCGCGATTATCGATGCGCCCTGCGATGCCCTGGCCGCCTTTGTCGACAACAGAACCCTCTGTATCAGGCCCGACGACCAGGGCGTCGTATTACTGCGACCAGATGGTAGTGAGATTGGGAAATTTGCCGAGGAGGCCAAACAACCTCAAGCGATATATATCGGCGCCCAATCGGTTGCGATACTGGATAAAAACAGGCTGCATGCTTATACGCATGACGGCAAGCATCTTTTTTCTATCGGGCGCTTCGGAACTTCGGATGGTGGATTTCAGTACCCCAGCGACGTTTTCATACGGTACGGTAAGTATTACGTAACCGACAAGGGCAACAACCGCGTCCAGGTATTCTCGAATGATGGGCAATTTCTGGAGGAGATAAATCAGCAAGAAGATGGTGAGCAACTGTTTGTCGAGGTCGGTCCTATTGCAGTAGATAGCGAGGAGAACCTGTACATCGCCGATACTGGTGCCGGAGGGGTGATCCAGGTTGTCAGCAAGGATCGCAAGAAAATCACTTCGCTAGGCATAGAGGGTAAATCGCTGCACAATTTCACCCGCTTCTATGGGCTGGATATCGATCAACAGGACCGGCTCTACGTGCTGGCGGCCTCGGCGTTCAACGATTTCGGGGTTACCATATTCAGGAACTTCAAGCCCTATCGGTCTTTCGGGGCCGGGGGCAGCAACGATACCCTCGCGTATTTCGAAGAAGCGACTTCGATTTCGGTATCATCCGATTCGAAGAACAGCATTTATGTCAACGACAGCGAACGACACAAGTATTTTCGATTCGATCTCCTGGAGTATCCTGACTCGGCTTTTGGCCTGAACATCAGCGCCAACAGACGGGCGCTCAACCTGGCATGGAGCAGCAGTAAATCGCCGTTGATCGTGAAATACGAAATCGAGGCAGCTTTATCGAGGGATGGGCCTTACGAATTTTTGGCGAGCAGTACCGAACTCGAGCGTAAACTATCGGTCGAGGCGGCCGGTAACTACACCTGGTTCAGGGTTGTATCCGTTAGCGACCACGGCTTGCGGGGAACACCCTCGGCACCGAAACAGAATCATTTCCAAACGATTGTCGGTCTCTACGCACAAGACGAATTCGCCGAAACCGTGCGGCTGGCTGAAAAGATGCTCAAAATCGAACCGGATAACGCCGATGCCAGGGATTTGTTCGCGATGAGTCTTTATCGGCTCAAGGATTATACGCGCGCTATCGGCGAGTTCCGGCAATTGGAAGCCGTGAAATCCTATCGCGACAAGGCGATTCGCTACCAGGTTCGGGCGCATTATGAACTTGGGCAATACCTCGAGGCCAGAGCGTTAATCGACGAACTGCTGGAGCAGGAGCCCGTCGATGTCGAGCCCTATCTTATATGTACCCGATTAAGCCTGAACCTTGCCGATGCGCTTGGTGCGGTTGCCTGCGCCGAGGACGGCCTCGCCAGGCATCCCGAAAATATCGAGTTAAGTTATCTTCTGGGTCTGTCCTATATCGAGGCGGGTATTGTCGAAGATGGTTTATCCACATACCAGGCTATAGTCAAGCGCAACCCGGATAATCATGCAATCAGGCTCAGGATTGCACAGGATCTGTACAATCTGGGCAGGTATGAGACGGCGCTCGGACACTTTGCGGCGGTTGCTGCCGCGCAATCGGATTCGGGTGCCGCCGCCGTCGGCAAGGCACGCTCGTTGCTGCGCCTTAATCGTGATGAGGAAGCAAAGACGGTAGCCGTCAAATTGTCCGGCAGCAAGGAAACCAGGAGTGAGGGTTATTACCTGCTGGGTAAAATTGCCGCCAAGCAGGGAAGGCATAAGGAGGCGGTTTTGCGACTCACGCGGGCCTGCAACGACAGTCCAGAAGTAATCGACGCGTGGCTATCCCTGGCCGGTGCCTATGTCGAATTAAACCAGCCTGAACAGGCCGTAAAAGCCCTGGCACAGGGCATTGTGCATAATCCCGACATTGTTGAACTTCACGCGCTCGCGGGCAAGCTCGAGTTTGAACGTGAGCAGTACCAGGAAGCCAATATTTACCTGAACAAAGCCGTTGCCCTGAATCCGCAGGCGCTGCAGGAGCAAAAACTTTATGCGCGCAGCCTGTTTGCCACTCAAAATTATCGTTCCGCCGCAATTCATGCCGAGGCTGCATCAAGAATTTCGCCCGAGGATATCGACGTACTGGTGCTGCAGGCAGATATTGCCAATCAGCAGGGCAAAATCGGGTCTGCTATCGAATCGCTCAAGACCGCTATCAACCTGAACTCCGCGTCCCCTGAGTTACAGTTCCGGATCGGGCGGATATACCAGGAGGCAAATCTGTTCGACGCGGCTCAGCAGCACCTCGAGCAGGCGGCCGCGATCCGGCCGGACTGGGCGGAACCACACGTTGCGTTGGGCAAACTCTACACCAAGCGGCGCATGTTCGATGCCGCGGTTAAGGAATATGAAAAGGCGGTCGAACTTGAGCCATCGGAGCGGAATCGGGCTATCCTGAATGTTGCGTTTGCCGAACATAAGAAATCGCTCGAATTCAAGAATAATGCTCCGCAATTGTTGCTTTCGGACCTGAAATTACAGACGGTCTTCTCGGCGGCGTATAAACAATACCAGAACCGGCCGATTGGCAGTGTCAAATTGCAGAATGTCAGCGCTACGGATTACGGGAATTTGAAACTATCTTTTCAGATCAAGGAGTTCATGGATTTTCCGACCTCGATCGATATTGCAGACATCAAGGGCAAGGAATCCCGGGAATTCCCGATCAAGGCCACATTCAACAATAAAATTCTCGACGTGGACGAAGACACCGGGGTTCAGGTTGAAGTCAGGTTGAGCTATCAGCGCGATGGGCAAAAAGATGACATTACACTCACCCAGCCGATGACGATTTATGGAAAGAATGCGATGGTCTGGAAGGATGCAGAAATGATCGGTTCATTCGTTACGCCGAAAGATGACATGCTCAGAAACTACGTCCGTCAGGTCGTGAATACCTATCAACCCGATCCCGGGCCACTAAACCAGAAGCTTGTCGCCGCGATGGTCTATTTCAGCAGTCTCAGCGCATCCGGAACAAATTACATTGTCGATCCCAATACCCCGTTTTCCGAGCTTCGTGACGATCAGGTCGACTATGTCCAGTTTCCGCGTGAAACGCTACAGCTCAAAAGCGGGGATTGCGATGACTTGTCGGTGTTGATTAGCGCCGGGCTTGAGAACCTGGGAATCAAGACCGCATTCATCGAGATTCCCGGGCATCTGTTCCTGATGTTCGATACCGGTCTAGCCGAGCACGAAGCGGACCTGATAAGCCAGGACAGCAGCCTGTTGGCGGTAAAGGATGGAACCGTCTGGATACCGCTGGAGGCCACAATGGTAAATACCAGCTTCAACGAGGCCTGGGCCGAGGGTGCGCGCAAGTATCAGGCTGCGCTGCGCGCCAGCGAACTCGCGATAATCGACCTGAACCAGGCCTGGCAAAAATATCAACCGGTTACGCTGCGCAAGGCGAATTACCCGATCGAGCTGCCGGATAAGCATCGTACCGAAAATCTTGTCCGACAGGCACAAAATCTGCTGTTGCAAAGGAGTATCGATCGTCTATTATTGCCTTATCAGGCAATGGTTGATAATAATCCGGATAATTCCGCTGCGCGGCTGCAGATTGCGATTCTCCTGGCACGTTACGGGCTCTATGAAAAGGCGGAGTTAGCTTTTGAAGCGCTGGATGAACTGACACCCAATAATAGTGCAGTTAACAGTAATCGTGGTAATCTTTACTTTTTACAGGAGGATTATCCGAAGGCGATCGAGTATTATACGCGTGCCGCCGAACTCGATGATGCGGATGGTGGCATCTGGATAAATTTGTCGATGGCGCAGTACAAGTCGGGTGATCTGGATGCGGCCAGGACCAGTTACCGACAGGCGCTGGGGTTAGATTCCAGCCTTGCAAAGGTGTATGATGCCTACAGTAAACTATTAAGCCAATAGGCGCTCGAATTCTATGAAAAAAATATTCATTATTCTGTATTGTGTTAGCGCGATAACCCTGCTGCCGTCAGTATATGCCGACGATAAGACCAGTTTTGTCGAAGGCAGTTCGCATAACGTTTTCACCGGCCTGTTCAGATCCGTATGGGCGCATCTCAAGTCCTATAATCCGGCTAAAAAGGAATCTGCCAGGTCAGAGATTCTCTATTCCGCCGGAATTCGGGGGGCTGAATCCACCGATACTTTGCTCCGCCCATACTGGAAAGACGATTTGTCCCGGGATCAGCAGTTTCAGAGCGAACTACACGAGTTCAGTCTGGCCCAGACCAGGCTAGACCGGGGTGAACTGGAAGCAGCGGTCAATTCGTTCGATCATTTCCTCCAGGCATTCGAGCAGAGCAGCTTGCGTCCCAATGCGCTTTTTGGCAAGGGCATCAGCCTTGCGGGGATCGGAAAAACCGAACAATCGATCATTACCATCAAGCAGTTTATCGAGGAAAATCCAAGGCATCCACTGACAAGAGATGCCAGGCTGGTAATCGACGAACTCCAGTAGTCTGGCTTTTGCCAGGTCCGCGGCAATCCCGGCGCGGTCGCATTTCCGTCTGCAGTTTCGGGGACACAATACTCGTTTCAAAGAATCGAGTATTGTGTCCCCCTGATTCCCCGATATTATAGCGGCGTGAACATTCTCGCCATCGACACCTCTACCGAGGCCTGCTCGGCCGCGCTACTGCGGGACGACGGCGCCGTGTTCGGCGAGTACGCGGTCGCGCCACGTCAGCACACCACGCTATTGCCGGCGATGATGGACGGCGTGCTGCAGGCCTCCGGGCTCGATAAAAGCGCTATTACCCATTGCGCCTTCGCCAACGGGCCGGGTGCGTTTACCGGAATTCGAATCGCCGCCGCGCAGGCCCAGGGCATCGGTATCGCGCTTAATATTCCACTGTTGCCGATATCGACGCTCGCGGTGCTGGCACAGACCGGTTTTGATTGCCTCGATTGTCGCCGCATCCTGACCGCGCTCGATGCGCGCATGGGTGAAATCTACTGGGCGACCTACCAGCGTGACGAAAACGGCCATGCACGGCTGGTCGGCGTCGAACGGCTCGGCGCGGCGAACGAAATCGACATTGCCGACGATGTCGACTGCGGCATCGGACATGGCTGGAGCGACGAGTTGCGAGACAGGGTCGGTTTCGAGATCGACGCGGGGCTTTTGCCCGATGCCAGGGCGCTATTAAAGCTCGCCGAGTCCTCCGCCAGACTGGGTCTCGGGGTCGCCGCCGGCGCCGTCGGAATCAATTACCTGCGCAACCGGGTTGCCGAGAAAGCGAAACTTTGAAGCCCGTCGACCCGGTTTATCCCTACGGGCCGGCCTGCGCCAAAGGCGTGATCAAATCCAGCCCAGCGGACTTCGTGGTAATCGAGGAGCTCGGGTTCGAACCGTCTGGGGAAGGGGAGCACCTGTTGCTGCAGGTGGAAAAGACAGGAATGACGACGGCGGACCTGATCAGGCGGATCGCGACTGACTACTCGATGCATCCACGCAATATCGGTTACTGCGGGCTCAAGGACAGGAATGCCGTAACCACGCAATGGCTCAGCCTGCACCTGCCGGGCCGCGAGGTAAATGTAATCGATCCGGCGGACGACGCTTACCGGGTGCTGCGTGCGTCAAGGCACCGCGCCAAGCTGCGTCGCGGCACCCATAAGGCCAACTCGTTTCATCTGCGAATACGCGGCCTCGGCGAGTGCAACGACAACTGCCTGCGCCAGCTCGACGCGATTCAGAGCCAGGGAATGGCCAACTATTACGGTCGGCAGCGCTTCGGGCGCGGGCAGGACAACCTGGAGCAGGCGCTTGCGCAATTATCCGCTACCAGGGTGAAACCGATGCGCAGGAGCATGTTGATCTCGTCGTTACGCAGTCACCTTTTCAACAGCGTACTAGCGCGGCGCATATCCCAGGACTGCTGGCAGCGACCCCTGGCGGGCGATGTATTCATGTTGCGCGGATCCCGCTCGATCTTCAGCACAGCCCTCGACGCAGCCCTGCAGCGGCGTTACGCGGAGCTGGACATTTCCAGCACCGCGAGCCTCTATGGCAGTGGCAAGAGTCTGTTGAGCGGCGAGGCGCTGCAGCTCGAGCGGCGGGTATTCGACGAAAACGACGCAATCACCGCATGCCTGGACCGGCACGGCGCCAGGCTGCAGATGAGGGCGCTGCGGGTGCCGGTGGAGGACCTGGATTACGAATTCGACAAGGTCCGCAGGCTGCTCGAACTGAGGCTGCGCTTACCCGCGGGCAGTTACGCGACGGTCCTGCTAGAGCATTTCATGCATGCGGTCGAGACTGGCTAGCGGATTTCTGATAGACGCAAAACAGGCCCTCGGGAGGCGCATCCCGGTAGAAGCTGTCCATTTCGCGTTCCAGGCAACGGGCGACGCCGTGGTCGACCAGCTGCTCGAACTTGGTGCGGAATCCCAGCGCTTCCCAAAGGTCCTCGTGCACGGTGCAGGCGAGGATACCGCCCGGTTTCAGAATCCTGAAGATCTCGTCCAGCGGTTGCGGGCCGACGTGCCCATGCGTAAATGTTCCCGAGGAAATAACGCCGTCGTAGCTGGCGTCGTCCCGTTCCAGTGGCTGGTTGAGGTCGCCTACCAGCAGTTCGCGGTAGATGCCTCGCTGCCCGGCGACGCGGACCATTTCCGGGGACAGATCGATACCGTCGAGATTGGCATAACCCTTTTGCGCGAGGTATACGCAGGTCAGACCGGTACCGCAGCCGATATCGAGCACCGTCGCATCGGTCGACGGCAGGTGCGTGCTGAGTCGCCGCGCGATGCTGGTCGGCGAGGTGTAGCCGAGTTCGTCGAGCATCTGGTGATCGTAGTCCTCCGCCCACTTGCGGTAGAACTCGACTGTGCTGGCCTCGTCTTCGAGGTGATAAGCCGCATCGACGAATTCGCTGGGTCCTTTCGGATCAGGCATGATGCGCACCCGCTAGAGGCTGTTCAGCATCGTTTCCGCGTCGCTGACCTTGAATTCCTTCGGCGCCTCGATGTTGAGCTGTTCGACCACGCCATCGTTGACGACCATCGAATAGCGCTGCGAGCGGATACCCATGCCTGTTGCGTCGCGGTCATCCTCCAGGCCAACGGCGCGGGTAAAGTGCGCGCTGCCGTCGGCGATCATCATGACCCGGTCGTCTACGTTCTGCTGCTGACCCCAGGCGTCCATGACGTGGGCGTCATTGACCGAAAGGCAGACTATTCGGTTTATACCCTTTTCGAAAAGCTTATCCGAATTAATTACGTAGCCGGGAAGATGTGCTGCCGAACAGGTTGGGGTAAAAGCACCGGGAAGCGCAAACAGCGCCACTTTCTTGCCGGCGAAAAGCTCGCTGGTATTAATCGTTTGTACACCTTCCTCAGTCTTGTATTGCACATCAATAGCAGGTAGTTTGTCGCCAACCTTTATCGTCATAACCGTGTCCTTGAAATATGTTTCGAAGCGCCGATACTACAACGATTCAGCCATTTCCCCAAAGTTTTAGGTAATCATGGCAGCCCCCGATTTGCTCAGGCATCGCAGGCACTGGATTTTCGATCTCGACGGCACGCTGACCGTCAGCGCGCATGATTTCGAGCATATCCGCGAAGAACTGGGCCTGGCGCCTGCAACGCCGATACTCGAGGCGTTGCAGGCGATGCCCGCGGCCGAGGCCGCCCCCCTGTGGAAGCAGCTCAACGAGCTCGAGTTTTACTATGCCGGCAAGGCTTCGGTGATGCAGGGCGCCGCCGAACTGCTGCAGCTATTGCACGACAGGGGGCGGCAGCTGGCGATATTGACGCGCAATACCATGCCGGTGGTGAAACAAACCCTGCATGCCTGCAGGTTAGAGCATTTTTTCCCGGTGGATCATATACTCGATCGTGACTCGTGCATTCCCAAACCTTCGCCGGACGGGGTCAGGCATTTGCTCGAGTTCTGGCAGGCCGACGCCGACGACACGGTCATGGTGGGCGATTACCTGTACGATCTCGAGGCTGGTAAAGGCGCAGGTGTGGCGACGATTCACGTCGATACTCGCGGCAACAATGACTGGTCGGAGTATACCGATATCAGGGTCGAGGACCTCGGTGAAATTATTGAATACCTATAGGCGGGCACAATGAGAATAATCATGTTGGCGATAGCGCTGATCGCGCTGACGGGCTGTTCCGAGAAGGAATTGCGGCAGACGCTCGAAACCATTACTGCGTCGGCGGAGGAGCTGCCCCTGACCAATACCGAGGTCGTCGCCGCGCTCAAGGATTCGCTGGCCAGGGGAATATCGAAAGGCGCGATAATCGCGTCGGCGCAAGATGGTTACTACGCAAACCCGTTACTGAAAATTTCGTTTCCGCAGGAAATTGCCAGGGTCGACCAGGCCTTGCGCCAGGTCGGACTCGGTGGCGAAGTCGATCGTTTCGTGCTGCAGCTCAATCGTGCCGCGGAACTGGCGGCGGCAAAATCCAGGCCGATTTTTATCAAGTCCATCACCGCGATGACAATCAGCGATGCGTTCGAAATTCTAAACGGACCTCCCGACGCCGCGACTCGATATCTGGCGCGAACCACGGGTGGCGAACTGCGCGCGCAATTCCTGCCAGTGGTCCGCGACAAGCTAGGCGAGACCCGCGCGACCCGCTACTACGGCGATATCATCAAAAAATACAACCAGTTGCCGTTTGTCAGCAAGGTGGACCCGGATCTCGAAGGCTACGCGACCGACAGGGCTATCGAAGGGCTGTTCCTGCTGATCGCCGAAGAAGAGGCGAGGATACGCGCCGATCCGGGGGCGCGCACGACCGCGTTGTTGCGCCGCGTCTTCGGCAGCCTGGACTAGTTTTACCCGATACCTGAAATATCGTCTGCGCGCCGGATTACGGTACGGTTCACTCTTTTACCGCGATGGCGCCAGCTACCGGTTGCTCGATCTGCAGGTAATCGGAACAATCCATGCGTAAAATCTGTTCGTGCGAACCTGCGTTGAAGCAAAGGTCATCGACCTCGGTCACCATCTCGTCGACATAGGTCCGCAGGTCGTAGAGCGACCCGAAAGGGGGCATGGCGCCGAGTTCGCAGTCCGGGAAAAGATCCTTGATTTCATCCTCGGTAGCGAGCCGCGCTGCGGTTACCCCTGCCAGCTTGCGCAAGGCATCGAGGTCGACGTGGCGCGAGGCCGATATCACCGCCAGCACTTTTTCCCCGTCGAGATCGATGACGATCGTCTTGGCAAACTCGCGTCGGGGAACGAAAGTGGAAGCGGCCGTTTCGCGGGCCGTGTAGGCTGGTGAGTGGTTGATACTGATGTACTTGATGCCGCGGTCATCGAGCATTTTCTTCAGTTTTTGAGCGGGCATATCACGAGTTCTCCATTTATCCGGTTACATTACTATGAATCAATATTCGTCGGGGCTCACTGATTGGAATCAAGAGCTGCTGCAATTCTCCAATGGCAGGAGGATTGTCGAGGTGCCCGGGATCAGCAGTTGGCCTCCTTTTCCTGGCGCAACAACGCTTCCATCTCTTCGCGCATTTTAAATTTCTGCAGCTTCCCGGTGACGGTCATCGGTAATTCGTCGACAATCCGGATGTACTTGGGAATCTTGAAGTGCGCGATTTTGTCCTGGCAAAATTCGCGTATTTCGTCCGCATCGACAGTGACGTTCGCGTGGGGTTTGATCCAGGCGGCGACCTGTTCGCCGAGGCGCCTGTCGGCTACGCCGAAGACCGCAACCTCCGCTATCCCGGGATGATTGAACAGGAAGTCTTCGATTTCTCGTGGGTAAATATTCTCACCACCGCGGATAATCATATCCTTGCGCCGGCCCGTTATACTGACGTAGCCTTCCACGTCCATACTGCCCAGGTCTCCCGAAAGCAACCAGCCCGCGTCGTCGATCGCTTCCGCGGTCTTCGCGGGTTCGCCGAAATACCCCCGCATCACGTGATAACCTCGAAAACAGATTTCTCCAATCTCGCCCATAGGCACGGTGGCCCGGCTATCGGTGTCGATAATCTTCACCTCCTGGTGCGGCAGGTTGCGGCCCACGGTGTCTATGCGCCGCTGGAAGCTGTCATCCCGCGTGGTCAGGTGGGTCAGGGGCGAGGCTTCGGTTTGGCCGTAACCGATCAGGATTTCGCGGCAGTGCATTTCCTCGATAACCCGGGTCATCAGTTCAGGCGGGCAGGGAGCTCCGGCCATGATGCCGGTGCGCAGGCTGGACAGGTCGAAACTGTCGAATTCCTCGTGTTCGAGTATTTCGATGAACATCGTCGGCACCCCGTGAATTGCGGTGCATTTTTCGATTGCAGTCGCAGCGAGCACCAGGGCGGCATCGAAATGCTCGCAACCGATTACGATGCAGGCACCGACCGAGAGGCACATAAGATTGGCGAGCACCATACCGAAACAGTGGTAAAACGGTACCGGCACGACAAGCCTGTCGTGTTCGTCGAAATGCATCGTTTGTGCGCTGAACCAGGCGTTGTTCAGAATGTTGTGATGGGTCAGCATCACCGCCTTGGGAAATCCGGTAGTGCCGGAGGTGTACTGGATATTGATCACATCATCGCGGTCCAGTTTCGAGCCCAGCGCCTGCAGCATGGTGGCGGAGATCGATTCGCCCGCCGCGAGCAGATCCTGCCAGCGCGTAAATCCGGCTGCAGCAGTTTCGGTTGCGGCGGGCTTCAAGGGATCGAAAACGAATATACGTTTCAGATCGGGGAACGCCTTGCTTGCGATAATTTCATCCTCGCGTCGCAGTTCGGGCACCAGTTCCAGCAGCATCCGGATATAGTTGCTGTCGCGGAATCGAGGGATGACGAAAAGCGCCTGGACTTTCGACTGCAGAAGAGAATACTCGAGCTCACGCGACCGGTAGGCAGGGTTGATATTGACCAGGATGACGCCGATTCGCGCGGTGGCGAGCTGTACCAGCAACCACTCGATATTATTGGTAGACCAGATGCCGATACGGTCACCTCGCCCGAAGCCAAGTTGCAGCAGCCCGCAAGCCAGCCGGTCGACGTTTTCACTCAACTGGCGGTAGGTCAGTCTTTGCCGCTGTGGCAGCGAGACCACGGCCTCGCGTTCGGGGAAGCGCTCGACGATGGTCTGGAAATGTTCGGCTATCGTCGACCCGAGCAGCGGGGTTATGGCACCGCGGTGGTAATAGCTTTTCGCATCTGCCTTCATTTACGAGCGCCTATATTCTCTTGCCCGTTGTCACGCCACGGTATTATCCGACCTCGATAATGTATCGATTTTGTACATTCGACCTGCTCAAAAGATATGCCAGCGGCGATAGTTCATCGCCTGCTCGACGCGTCTGCGCGCCATCGCAAACGCGGCGTCCCGTGGCAGGATCTGTTCGCGCCGGGCGGTTTCGAGCACCTCGCGCGTGTTGCGGCGCAGTTTTTCTTCGATCGACGCGAACGCCGCCGCCTCGCCCGACCCCTGGTATTCGACCGCCGCACAGATGACACCGCCGGCATTGGCGATGAAATCGGGAATATTCAGAATTCCTCTCTCGTGTAGTATTTTTTCGGCGGCGTAGGTAACCGGAATATTGGCCCCCTGGGCGATCAATCTGGTGTTCAACCGGTCCACGTTGCCCTCGTGAATGACATCTGGGCGCGCCGCCGGAATCCAGATATCGCATTCGATATCGATGATCGCGTCGCGGTCGCGCTTTTCGCCATCGGCAGACTCGGTAACACTTTTCCCGGTGGATTTCAGTTCGATCAGGGCCTCGACGTCGAGCCCTTCAGGATTGAAAATAGTGCCTGCGCTATCCGAGACGGCCACCGCGACCGCGCCCGCCTGGCCAAGAAACCGCGCGGCGTGCCTGCCAACGGCGCCGAAGCCCTGAACCGCGAATTTCGCGCCCCTTAGTTCGAACTCGCAAAATTCCTGCGCTACATCGACCGCGTGACTCAACCCGAATCCGGTCGCGCCGATTTCGTCGAGTGGGATTCCATCGAGCTCGCGCGGAAGACCCACGGACCGGCCGATCTCGTCCTTGACCCAGGCCATACACTCTTCATCGGTACCCATATCGGGTCCGAAGATATACTGTTCGACCTCGCGCAGCGCGCAGCAGAATCCGCGAATCAGCGTTTCTTTGCGTGCTTTCGACATTTTGGGATCACCCACCAGGACCGCCTTGCCGCCACCGTGGGGCAGGTCCGCCGCGGCGTTCTTGAGGGTCATCGCGCGCGCCAGGCGCGCACATTCCTCGGTGGTTACGTCTGGCGCCATGCGCACTCCGCCTATCGACGGTCCCCTGGCGACGTTGTCTACTACCAGTACTCCTTTCAAATCGATGCCGGGCTCATGAACGTGGATTACCTTCAATGGACCCAGATCGTCCGCAAGTTCGAATATGTCGTTCATCCTCTGCGCTCCGTAGCCGATCATTTTCCGGTTATTTTCTCGCATTTTAGATTTATGCAGCTTGACCATGGTCAATACCGCCGGGACCGGTGTAAATAAAATAACAGCCAGACATTGAATTTCGAAAGGGGGATATCATGACCAGCGACCCGAAATTGCTCGCCAGCAACGTCGTGGAATCGTTTCAGGCGCTGCTGGACAGGGAGCTACGAGAAGCGGTAGGCGAGCATCATTTCGATGCCCTGGACGGCATGGTCAGGGAAGCGATAGCAGAGCAGTCGGAAGCGATTCTCGAGCAATTGGATCAGGCCGTGAAGCGAATCAGGAGCGATTGCGTTGAACGACGTCCGCTCGAGCTTTGATGACGACCGCCGCCGCTCCTGGCAGTTCTAGTCGCAGCGTGACAACACCAGGAACTGACCGGACTCGTCCTGTAGGTACAAATCCACCCCGGAATTCCTGAAGCTTGCCCGGTAGCTGACAGGGTCCCCGCGCAGGCGATCGAGTACGACCGCATCGGGGCCCTGCAGTTGCCATTTGCCATAGTGAGCGTACATCCACCCGGTCTCCGAGTTTTCCCATTTGCCGCTGGCGCGGAGATTCCAGAACTGTTTGCCCAGGTTGGCCAGGGTGCTGACGCCCACTTCGGCGTTGGCCGTAGACGTCAATTCGCGGTTGTTGCACCACTTGCCGACCAGGTACTCCGGCTTGATCGGATCACCCTCGGCGAGGTTGGGGGCGAGCACCACCGGGTCGCTGGCGCAGGCGCATAGCAGCAGCATCGAGGCAAGGTAAAGAACTGGTTTAGGGCTAAGTCGAAGCATCGTATCGGCGTTTCGGGTAGAAGGTTGCGAAGGCAAAACTCTAACATATAAAAACCGCTCGACGCCTGCTTATTTCAGCGCATGGTGTCGCAATTGATCCTGCTCCCGGGGCGCCGCTGGATTTAAAGCAGGTTAGCGATCTTCAACTGCTGCCGGCTGACCGCGTCGTAGGGCTCGTCACGGGTCCTGTCATGCACGTGCATGCGGTAGTGCACGAAGGCGTCCTCGTCGTCATAGTGCATGAATGGATTGCCTTCGATCTGTTCCCCGAGGGTAGAGGTTTGCTTGACCGAGTAATTATGGCCGGGATGAATCAGCATGTCATGGGGCAATTGATCTTTCATCTTCTTCAGTGTGACGAACATGTCTTCGGGACTGCCGCCGCTCAGGTCGCAGCGTCCACAGCCGAATACGAACAGGGTGTCGCCGGTAATGATTTCATTGCCGAGCTGGTAGCAGGCCGACCCCGGCGTATGCCCCGGAGTGTGCAGAATCCTGATGCGGGTGTCGCCGAGGCTGATTTCGTCGCCGCCATGATGCAGGCTCGGTTTATCGAGCTCGTGCCGCCAGAATTCGTATTCCGGCTTGAGCAGATGGACCTCGGCGCTGGCATGGTTCAGCAGGCCCTCGATGCCGTTGATATGGTCATGGTGGCTGTGGGTGAGCAGGATATCGGTCACGTTCAACCCGAGCTCGCGGGCCCTGGCGACGATTTTATCGACGTCCCAGGCCGGATCGACCACGGCGCAACGGCGGCTGGCGACATCCTCTACCAGGTACACGAAATTCTCCATCGGCCCCAGTTCCATCGCGTGTACTGTGAAAGCGGATTCAGTCATGTTACTCCCTCCGGTTCGAATCACCGCATTATACGCTGGTACTGGATTTTTAAGCCAATTCTAAAGACAATACCCCCCTTTTTCAGCCCCGCACAGCCCGGGCAATCTCGCGACGGAAACGATATGAGCAAAGCATCGGTAAACAAAGTGGTCCTGGCCTATTCGGGCGGGCTCGATACATCGGTTATCCTGAAATGGCTGGAGGATGAATACGACTGCGAGGTGGTGACCTTTACCGCAGACATCGGCCAGGGGGAAGAACTCGAGCCGGCGCGCGCCAAGGCCGAGAAATACGGGGTAAAGGAGATTTATATCGAGGATCTGCAGGAAGAGTTCGTGCGCGATTTTGTCTATCCGATGTTTCGCGCCAACACCGTTTACGAGGGAGAGTATCTGCTCGGCACGTCGATTGCGCGCCCGCTGATTGCCAAGCGCCTGATCGAAATTGCAGCGCAAACCGGCGCCGACGCGGTTTCTCACGGCGCCACCGGCAAAGGCAACGACCAGGTGCGTTTCGAGCTGGGCGCCTACGCGCTGAATCCCGATATCCGGGTCATCGCGCCATGGCGTGAATGGGATCTAAGCTCGCGCGAGAGCCTGCTCGCCTATGCCGATGCTGCCGGCATAGCGATCGAAAAAAAGAAGGGTAATAAGTCGCCGTATTCGATGGACGCGAACCTGCTGCATGTTTCATACGAGGGTGGTGAACTCGAGGATCCCTGGCAGGAATCGGACGACGCAATGTGGCAGCGCACGGTTTCCCCGGAGCAGGCTCCCGATCGTCCGACCTACCTCGAACTCGGTTTCGAAAACGGTGACATCGTCTCCATCGACGGCGTAAGGATGACGCCGGCCCAGGTGCTGACCCGGCTGAACCAGGAAGGCGGCACTCACGGGGTCGGACGCCTCGATATCGTAGAGAATCGTTACGTCGGCATGAAATCGAGGGGTTGTTACGAGACGCCGGGCGGCACCATCATGCTCAAGGCGCATCGCGGCATCGAGTCGATCACGCTCGATCGCGAGGTCGCGCATCTGAAGGATGAATTGATGCCGAGGTATGCGCACATGATCTACAACGGTTACTGGTGGAGCCCCGAGCGTAACATGCTGCAGCAAATGATCGACGCGTCACAGGCCACGGTCAACGGTGAAGTGCGGGTAAAGCTGTTCAAGGGTTCGGTGAGCGTGGTCGGGCGCAAGTCCTCCGGCAACAGCCTGTTCGACCAGGCTATCGTCACCTTCGAGGACGACCGTGGCGCCTACGATCAGAAAGACGCCGAGGGCTTCATCAAGCTCAACGCGCTGCGCATGCGCATCGCCGGCAAGCGATGAACCGAGGCCTGCGCGGCGTTTTTTTGCTGTGCCTGCTGCTCTCCGTGCTGGCGGGATGTTCGTCGTCGACCGACGAAGAGGAGTTCCCGGCCAGCCAGAAGTATTATTTTCTCGAATCGCTGAACCAGGTCGAGGACGGCGGCAGGCGGCTGCAGACAGCCGGGCTCGATCGGCAGGCGGTAACCGAGGCCCTGGCGGCGCTCGACCAGGGATTGAAACTCGCGTTCCAGGTCGAACGTTCTTTCCTGGACCGGCTGGATCTGCGCCTGGGCAAGAATTTCGAGCGTTTTTTCATCAAGGGAGTCGAAAACTATCGCGTCGGCATCGAGGCCGGCGACGACGAACAGCAGCGCGAGGGCCTGCGATTGCTGGCACGCTGGGCCGAATTCTGGAATCCCGAGCAGGCGGCGATCCGCGCCAGGCTCAACCCCGAATAACATGCCAGGCCCGGTTCGGCGCGTCGTCCGTATCAACGATATGCCTGGCGCAGCCCGCGGGCCTTTCTTCGACGAAATCGATGTAACCAGGCTGGGTATGATTATTACCGAATTCAAGCACCGCATCGACCGGCGCAATGGCACAGATGCGTAGCGTCAGGGGCTTCGCTTCGGGTCGGGTCCAGGGAGTGGGATTTCGCTACTTCGTAAAGCGCCAGGCCGAAGCGAGGCAGGTTCGCGGTTATGTGCGCAACCTGCGCGATGGCCGCGTCGAGTTTTTACTGCAGGGCGAGGCGGACGCAATCGCGGATCTCGTCGATCATATTCGCCACGGCCCGAGTCATGCGCGCGTAACCGAAGTGCGCATCGAGGAACTCGAGGACACGGCTATCGAGCAGGGATTCGTTATTCGCTGATTGCCGCGAGGCAGGGCGGCAGCAGCCGGTAGTCCGCCTCCAGCCAGGTCCGGAGCGCCTGTCCGCCACGCCGTTCGAGCGCCAGTTCCTCGAGACCCGCGACCAGGCCGCGGTAATGATCGCTAGCAGGCCAGTCGTCGGCCGAGATTCCGCTAAATTCGAGCGAGGCCGCCGGTGGCATCGGTGATTTTGCGATGGCAAAACCGGCTTGCCAGGCTTTGAGGCGCCTGAGAATACGCGGTGCGCACTGCAGCACCGCAGCCTGCGGGTTGTCTCCGGCAAGAAAACCGGGCGGATTGTCGCGGTCGTCGCGATGGCAGTGGGCGCAGTAAGGAACCAGCAAGGCCAGCTTGCCATCGAGTTTGCGCTCCGGTTGCGTGTTTACGGCGACGGCCGGCGCCATCGTCTCTGTCCAGGCCAGCGGATACATGTCCAGCCGTTGCATCAGTTTCTGCAGGATCTTGCTGCGCTCGAATACGTTCGCGGCAAGGCCGTCTCCCTGCCTCTGTCCGTCCTCATCGAGCAGCTGCTGTAACGCCCGGTCGATATGCTCGAACTCGGCGGCCACCTCGATTTCGAGGCTGGATTGGCTCTCACGCAGCGTATCCTTCCAGCTCAGAACCATGGCACCGATACGATCTCCGTTCGCCAGGCGCTGCGACAGGCCGGCCTCGTTGTTGGCCGGTTTCAACTCGAGCCTGCCGTTGCGCAACGTAACGGATGCAACATCCGGCTGCAGCAGGTTGGTATCACGCGGCACGCGCAGCGACGTGATGCGTATCGAATCGACCTGGTCCCCGCGCAGCTCGAGCTCGAGCGTTGCCTGCAGGCTTTGCGCGCGGCTGTGGTCGCCGCAGGATAGAACCAGGCTCCGGGCGTCGGCTTGCACGGCGTGGCAGGACGCACGGTATCGATAGCCCGCGGAGGGGTTGGCATCGCCGAGTCTTGTCAGATGGCGATCGATGCGGCGAATATCCGCCAGCGTGAAAAACCCGGCCAGCCGGTAGACAATGCCGCGTGCCAGCGTCGCATCGACCTGATACCAGGTGGCATGGGGCGGTCGCGCGAACAACGGGTCCTGCTCGATGGTCATCGCCGCCGACGCAAACGGATCGCGGTCGGCGATGCGGCTTCCCGGCAGCGCCAGACCACGGGGCCAGAACCGGCTCCAGTTGCGCGTCAATTCGCCGAGGTAATCGCGTTGATACCCGGTCGCGGCCTCGGCAAAGTTCGATTCGCCGCTAAGCCGGTATTGCAGTATCGCGCGCAATATCGCGGCGCGGCAACGACGCGTGGTGCAGCCCCGACGCCAGATCAACTGGGCCGCCGAAAGGTAATTGGCGCGCTCGACCAGCACGTCGATAACGCCGGCATCGGCGGTTACGGTGCCAACAAGAGAGTTGAATCGATCGGGCAGGGTTTCGACCAGCCTGCTCGCGACCGCCACGTTGAAACTGGTTTCGCTCCAGGGTATCGCGGCGAAGATCGGTGCCGCGTTCTGATGGCAGCTCATGCACATCACCCGGTTTGCCGGTGCGACGCGCGGCTCGGTATCGGCCGCATAATTTTCGACCACCTGGAACTCGAAACGACCGGCGCCATCGTTGTAACTGATGACTTCCAGGGTCCTGGTTTTGGGTTGATGCGCGATGAACAGCCGGTACCTGAGCGCGAGCCCGGCTTCGTTATCGCGGGTAACGGGTTCCCCGTCGAGCGCGATTAACCGACGCGGAAACTGGAAGTAGTCGGGAGCGGGAGCCTCGCGTTGCAGCGATCTGCCTATCGGCACGAAGACCTGCAGGACCGCCGGTTCGTCTTCATTGTCGATACGCGCGTCGAGCGCTTCGATCAGCTCGTCGAAAGGGTAAGGAATACGGTAGCCGCCGTCCGCCTGCAGGAATAGTTGATCGAAGAGCGATTGCCCGCCGGGCGCAATGTCGGGTCCCGGCTTCGAGGCATGTTCGATCCAGCTTGGTGCGGATTTGACCGTACCGCAGGTCAGGAAGCAGACTATCAACAGCAGCGTTTTAAGCAGATCACTCATCTTGCAGGCGCGCCTGAACCCGGGCCTGGCCTTGCTCGTCAACCTCGACGATGAAATCGATCGGCCGGCAACAGATTTCGCAGTCTTCGGTGTATTCCTGCAATGCCACGGATGCGTCGATCAGCAAGGAGAAGGCTTCCCAGCAGTAAGGGCATTGCACCCGGCTTTCGATAATCTCGTTGATCATCTATCGGGACGGATACGCAGAATACGGCCGCTGTCGGTAGAAAAGTAGATGAAGTCGTCCGGTCCCTGGATCAGCGCCCGAATACGTTCGCCTAGATCTCCCAGGATACGTTCTTCAGCGGTCGCCTCGGCGGTTTCCGACAAGGCTACCCGGTTGATGTGCTGCAGCTTGAGTGCCCCGGCAAACAGGCTGCCACGCCACGCGGGAAAAGCGTCTCCGCGATACAGCATCAGGCTGCCCGGGGCAATGGATGGAATATACACCTTGCGCGGTTGCTCCATGCCCGGTTTGCTGGTGCCTTCACCGACGGCCACAGGACCCCAGTATTCCTTGCCGTAGCTGATCACCGGCCATCCGTAGTTGCGTCCTTTTTCGATCAGGTTAATCTCGTCACCACCGCGCGGACCATGCTCTATCGACCACAGCCTGCCGGTGCCGCGGTCGAACAGCAGGCCCTGTGGGTTGCGGTGACCGTAGCTCCAGATTTCGTCACGCGCCTTCGCAATGCCAACGAACGGGTTGTCGGCGGGGACGCTGCCGTCGAGATTGAGGCGCATGATGGTGCCGATGTGGTTGCCGAGGTCCTGTGCCATATCGCGCTTGCCGCGGTCTCCGACCCCGAAGAAAACGTGGCCCTGGTCGTCGAAGGCGATGCGGCTACCGAAGTGGCGGCGGGTATCCGTGGCCGTATCGGTGATCAGCAGATCCTGCCAGTCGACCAGCCGGGTCTGTTGCAGGCGCGCCCTGGCCAGGGTGGTGGCGGCCTCGGAACCCGAGCGTTTACTGTAGGTGAAGTAAATCCAGCCGTCATCGGCGTAGCCGGGTCCGACCGCGACGTCCAGCATGCCGCCCTGACCCTCGGCGACGACCCCCGGGCTACCGCTCAGGGTAACGATCGAATTATTCTCGATATCGAGCAGTCGTAGCCGACCGCTACGTTCGCTTACCAGCAACTGTCGTGGCGACACGAATGCGATACCCCAGGGAACGCCAAGGCCACTGCTGACCTGCTCGACGCGGATCCCGGGATAATCCTGTTCGACCTCGGGATAGGTTTGCGCCGCGACCGGGGTAACGACCACCAGGGCGAGCAGCAGCTGCAGTAAGGGTGCGGGTGAACTGGATAGCTTAATCATGGCTTTACAGTACAAAAGCTGCACGCATAATACCAGAGCGCTTAACAAACCCGAAAATCGACCGCAGCAATTATGCCGTTTTACCTCAACCATGGATGAGCCTGCAATCACAACCGACCTGGTCCTGATCGGGGGAGGGCATAGCCATTTATTCGTCCTCGGGAATTTTGCCATGAATCCGTTACCGGGAGTCCGGCTGACCCTGGTAACGCGCGACCTGCACACGCCTTATTCGGGCATGCTGCCCGGATACATCGCCGGGCATTACGATTTCGACGATACGCACATCGACCTGCCGCCGCTGGCACACCTTGCCGGTGCGCGCGTTATCCACGATTCGGTCACCGCGCTCGATGCCGACCGCGGCCGCATCAGATTCGCGCACCGGCCTGCGCTCGATTACGACCTGGTTTCGATCAACATCGGTTCGCGGCCGACGAGCCCGCTTGCCGACGACGACGGATTGCAGTTCGCGGTCAAGCCGGTCGATCGTTTTATCGACTGCTGACGCCGGCTCGAACGGGAATTGCTTGACGGCGCCGACGATTTCCGGTTGGCCATCATCGGCGGCGGAGCGGGAGGGGTGGAACTGGCCCTGTCGCTGATATCGACCGGCGACCGCCATGCGGTGGCCAGTCGCGGTCGCCGGGCGCTGCAGGGACGCTGGTGCTGGTGGCTGAAGGACCGTATCGACCGTAACTTTGTGTGGCGTTTTTCCCGGTTGCCCGATATGTCGACCGGCGATTCCGAAGTTCTGGAGCTGGCGCCGATGCGTTGCGGCGGCTGTGGCTCGAAGGTCGGCAGCGAGATGGCGCGCGCCTCTGGCTGTGCCGTCGAGATACTGGTCGACCGACTGCCGCTCTACCCGGGTGCCGCCGCGCTGGCGCGCCAGGGTATCGAGAGCTCGCTGCTGCCACAGAACATCCGCATTCGTCACAGCATCGACGACGCGCGTAATCTCGCGTCGCATGCTGCTTACCCGGTAATGTTCGACCCACAAACCGCGGGTGGCATGCTGGCTAGCGTCGCTACCGAAGGCGCCACGCAATGCCTGCAGGCGCTGCGCGACCTCGGCTATGGCCAGGCGCAAATCGTCGCGCGTGCAGTCGAGCGATCCCACCCCGACAAAAGCCTGTCGCTGGTCAGTTCCTGATCTCGAGCAGCCCCGATTCGCGGATCACCTGGGCGCAGGAAGCCTCGCCGTGCGGCGCCATCAGATGGGCGCCGGCACAGCCCTCGATTTCCGAGAAAGCCTGCAGCAGTTCGGCGCAAATCGCGCGGCCCTCGGCCTTTTGATCCGCGGCGCCCTCGAGGCGCTCGATGATGTTATCGGGTATGTGCACGCCAAACAGGTTTTCATTCATCCAGAGTGCCGATCTGGCCGATGCCAGCGGCCCGATGCCGATCAGAAAATACGCCTGTTCGGTAAAACCGCCGTCGACCAGGGCCTGACAGTAGCGTTTGACCTTTTCGAGCTCGAAACAGTACTGGGTCTGGAAGAACTGGGTGCCGTTGTCGATCTTGGCCTGTAGCCGCGCCGCCGGCCAGTTTTCCCCGGGCTCGGCCGGCATTTCGGCGGCGCCGAGAAACAGGCTCGGCGCGGGATCGATCTTACGCCCCGACGGAAAGCTGCCGTTATCGCGCATGTCACGCATCTGGCGCATCAGCTCGCCGCTGTCCATTTCGAACACCTCGGCCGCGTCGGGCTGGTCGCCGGCGGACATCTTGTCGCCGGTCAGGCACAGAAAATTATGTATACCGAGCGCGGAGGCGCCCACGACGTCGCCCTGCAGCGCGATCCGGTTGCGGTCCCGCGTGGTCAGTTGCAACACCGGCTCGATACCCTCGCGGGCCATGATCGTGGCCGCGGCGAAAGCGGACATGTGAACGCGCGCACTCGCGCCGTCGGTTACGTTGACCGCGTCGGCCAGACCCTTGAGGCAGGTAACTCGATCGATTACGGCCTGCGCCGAGGCCGCATCGGGGGGAGAGGTTTCGGCCGTCATGGCGAAATGCCCAGCCTGTAATGCTCGTGCAAGATTACTCGGTGCCTGTTTCATGGTTCGTTTCCGGGAAGGGATCTGGTGTCAGGGTGAATTCGCTGGTTCGACCAGCTTGATCGTGTCCGCGATCAGGTAGGCCAGCTCGAGAACCTGGTCGGCATTCAGGCGCGGATCGCAGCTGGTCAGGTAGCGGGTCGACAAATCGGAATCGGTAATCTGGTAGGCGCCGCCGGTACACTCGGTGACATGTTCACCGGTCATTTCCAGGTGTATGCCGCCCGGGTAACTGCCCTCCGCCTGGTGCACGGCGAAAAAACTTTGCAGCTCGCGCAGGATATCGTCGAATTGCCGGGTCTTGAAACCGCTGCTGGATTTAACCGTGTTGCCGTGCATCGGGTCGGATGACCAGACCACGTTGGCGCCTTCCTTTGTTACCGCACGAATCAGCGCGGGTAGCACCTCACCCAACCGGTCGGCGCCCATCCGCGTGATCAGCGTCAGCCGCCCCGGTTCGTTTTCGGGATTGAGCGCCTCGATAAGGCGCATTAATTCGTCTGCCCCGGTGTCCGGGCCGATCTTGACGCCGACCGGGTTTTCGATGTGCTTGAAAAACTCGACATGCGCGTGGTCCGGTTGGCGGGTGCGCTCCCCGATCCAGACAAAATGCGCAGAGCAGTTGTAGCAGCGGCCGGTGAACGAATCGATACGCGACAGGGCTTCCTCGTAGTTCAGCAGCAGTGCCTCGTGCGACGTGAACAGCTGCGTTTCGCGGAT
>Ga0224497_10000324_pt1 | contig 35308 bp, 32 predicted proteins | sample SF_Jul11_sed_USG_4_FD_167970 | JGI IMG/M metagenome (GOLD analysis project Ga0224497, IMG submission 167970) | Sediment microbial communities from San Francisco Bay, California, United States - SF_Jul11_sed_USGS_13 | ecosystem: Environmental > Aquatic > Marine > Sediment | place: USA...
CGGCTCCGAGTTTCAGGAGTTCAAGAAGCTCTATGGTTCGACACTCGTGTGTGGATTCGCGCATATTGACGGCTACCCGGTCGGCATCGTCGCCAACAACGGCATTCTGTTCATGGAGTCGGCGCAAAAGGGCGCGCACTTCATACAGCTGTGCAATCGCCGCGGGATACCACTCGTATTCATGCAGAATATAACAGGATTCATGGTCGGCAAACGCGTCGAACACGCCGGCATCGCGAAAGAAGGCGCCAAAATGGTCAATGCTGTGGCGACCGCCACCGTGCCGAAGTTCACCGTCGTTATCGGCGGTTCTTTCGGTGCCGGTAATTACGCGATGTGCGGTCGCGCCTATAATCCGCGCATGCTCTGGATGTGGCCAAACGCACGCATCTCGGTTATGGGCGGAGAGCAGGCGGCCATCGTCTTGTCGACGGTCAAGCGTGAAGGACTCGAAGCTCGCGGCGACGAATGGTCCGCAGAAGAGCAAGAGGAGTTCGAGTCCGCCATTCGGGACAAGTACGAGGCGCAGGGGCATCCTTACTACGCGAGCGCGCGGCTCTGGGACGATGGCGTCATCGACCCGGCCGATACGCGCCAGGTGCTGTCGGTGGGACTTGCGGCCGCAATGAATCGGCCGCGCGACCAGGAAACGCCCTTCGGTATTTTCAGAATGTAACGTCCTGCTCCCGACCAGGCATGCGGTATGATGCATGTCCGATTTTTTTTGTCGGACCGAGAATGCAACAGGACTAACCGCGGTGGTTGATCGGCAAGAACAAAACACGGGCACACGTGACGTGCGCAAGGCGCATCTGTTCGATGTTGCGCGACTCGAGGCATACATGTCCTCGCATGTGGAGGGCTTTCGCGGGCCGCTAGAGGTCAGTCAGTTCAAAGGGGGTCAGTCGAATCCGACCTACCTGCTGGAAGCAGAATCGGGAAAATACGTGCTGCGTCGCAAACCGCCCGGAAAGCTGCTCAAATCCGCTCACGCGGTCGATCGCGAGTACCGCATTATCAGCGCGCTGTACGCCGCCGATTTTCCGGTGCCGCGCCCGTATGTGCTATGCGATGACGACGAGGTCATCGGTACGATGTTTTTCATCATGGAGTTTGTCGATGGCCGAATCTTCTGGGATCTCGACTTACCCAACGCAAATGCGGCAGGCCGGGCGGCGCTGTATGACAACATCAACGAGACGATCGCCAGGCTGCACAGCTTCGACTACGAAGCGCTCGGTCTGGGCGACTACGGCAAGCCAGGCAATTACTTCGCGCGGCAAATTTCGCGCTGGACCGGCCAGTATCGTGCGTCAGAGACGGCGGCAGTCAAGTCGATGGATGCCCTGATCGAATGGTTGCCGGCCAATATCCCGGATGACGATTCGTCGGCCATCGTGCACGGAGACTTTCGTCTCGACAACATGATCGTGCACCCGAGCGAACCCAGGGTCATCGCGGTACTCGACTGGGAACTCTCGACCATCGGTCATCCGCTCGCCGATTTCACGTATCACCTGATGGCTTGGCAGATGCCGGAGATCGGAATCGGTTCAACCGGTCTTTTGCACAAGGATCTGGCAGCGCTGGGCATACCGGACGAAGAAACCTACACCGAACTGTATTGTGAGCGCACAGGACGTGCCCAAGGGATCGCCAACCGCAATTTCTACTCCGCTTTCAACTTCTTCCGCCTGGCCGCTATCTTGCAAGGCATCGCGGGACGGGTCCGCGATGGCACGGCCGCGAGTGCTCATGCCGAGCATGCCGTGAAAGCGGTTTCACCGCTGGCGGACATCGGCTGGCAGTACGCGGTGCGCCAATGATCTGCAGCGCAAGAAGGAACTCATGGCACTGAATTACGATGAGCTGATGGCAAGGTCGGACGACGACATACGGCTAAGCTACGCTGATGTCGAGACAATGCTCTATGCCCAGAGCATAGGCCTCGGACGCGATCCATCGAATGCCAAAGAACTGCCCTATGTCTACGAGCAGGGGCAACCATTACGCACGGTTCCGTCAATGGCCAGCGTTCTCGTGCCGGACATGTTTCCGCCGGACCTCGGCTGGGACTTCACGCAAGTGCTGCACGCCGAACAGCGGCTGCATTTGCATCGCCCCTTGCCGGCCGCGGCCGAGCTTGCAGTGAACAAACGTATCGTTGACATATTCGATCGCGGGCCGAAACGCGGCGCAATGATCCTGTTCGAGGCTGAGGGGCGGCTCACAAAGGACGATTCGGCGCTGTTTTCCCTGGGCATGACCGTCATCGCGCGGGGTGATGGCGGCTTCGGCGGCCATGCCGGATCCGGGCCGGCACCGCACCGAGCTCCGCGCCGCGATCCGGATCTGCGTTGTATTAGCAAAACGCGCGTCGACCAGGCCTTGCTGTTTCGATTGAACGGCGATCGCAATCCGCTGCACGCTGATCCCGCAATAGCAGTCGAGGCAGGATTTCAGGCCCCTATACTGCACGGCCTGTGTACCTATGGCATTGCGTGCCACGCGATCCTGCAGACCATATGCGACTATGATTATACCTTGATCAAGGAATTCGACGCGCGCTTCTCGTCGCCGGTTATGCCGGGAGACACGATCAGGACGGATATGTGGCAGGACGGCAATATCGTGTCGTTTCGATGCACGGCGACGGAGCGCGATACGATCGTATTGCGCAATGGCAAATGTACTTTGGCGACCTAGTTGGGTATGGCTTATGAGCAAACCGGTAAAAATGTCGATCAATCATCACATTGCGCAGGTTACGCTGAACCGACCTGACAAGGCTAATGCACTCAGTCTCGAGATGTTCGACTCTATCGGTGAGGCCGGGGAGCAACTGGCATCCGATCGATCCGTCCGCGCCGTGATCCTGCATGGCGCTGGCGAGAATTTTTGCGCCGGCCTCGATTTCGACATTTTTCGGCAGCGCGAACCAATCGTGGACGCGCAGGCAATGGCGCCTGCCGGGCCGTCACCGGCTAACCGATTTCAGCGCGCGGCCTATGTCTGGCGCGAGCTGCCGATTCCTGTCATTTGCGCTATCACAGGGGTCGCCTACGGCGGGGGCCTGCAGATTGCACTCGGTGCCGACCTGCGCTATGCGACCGCTGATGCGCGCCTGTCGATCATGGAAATCAAGTGGGGTCTGATTCCGGACATGGCCATCAGCACCACTTTGCGGGACATTTTGCCGGTTGATCGCGTCAAGGAACTCGCCTGGTCGGGGAGGCCCGTGGCAGGGGCGGAGGCGCTCGGCTTGGGCCTCGTTACTGCGCTGCACGAGGATCCCCTTACCGCGGCAAGGCAAACGGCGCAAGAGATCTGCGGCAAGTCTCCCGACGCAATCCGTGCCATGAAACGGCTGTTCAATTCGGCCTGGCAACTCGCCGAGGCGGACGCCCTCGCACTGGAGGCGCAGCTGCAGTGCAGCGTCTTCGGCAGGCCAAACCAGCTGGAGGCTGTGATGGCGAACGTTGAAAAGCGCGCGCCCGATTTCAAAGACTGAATTGTCTTTTGGCAGCCGGAACTATGCCGCCCGGACCGGAGTCGAAGGGAATAATGGTAGTCGATGTCCGATGTGAACAATCCGATTGACAAACTAACGGTCATTTTGGCGTTTTTGACGTGCCTGCATCCGTGGGCTGCTGGTGCCGAAGAAGACAATGCTTTCCCCAGGATGCCGGTTGATGCGAAGACACTGCGCGTTCAGGACCAGGCCGAGGAAGTTTACGAGCGTACCGATTACAAGCGCGCATTTTTTATCTACCGCAATGAGCTGGCGCCTATCGGGGACAAATACGGCCAATACATGGTTGGTTTCATGTACCTGACGGGCAAGGGCGTCGAAGAGGATCGCGTTGCCGGCTCAGCCTGGTATCGTCTGGCCGCAGAGCGCGGCACAAAGGAATTTGTGGGTGCCCGGGACGGGCTGATGGCGACCCTGGATGCCGAGGAGAAGGCTCTCTCGGACAGCCTGTTCCTCGAACTGCGCAAGCAATACGGTGACCTGGTCCTGATGGTAAGGGCGTTGCGCCACGAGCGGAAATTACTGGACGCACGCACAGGGTCTCGTGCTTCCTCCTCCGACGTGATGCCGATGACTGTCATTAGTACTGATCGCAGCGGCAGCAGGACAACGACGGGGGCGGACTATTACGGCCGGATCGAGAGACGCATGCAGGCCCGTCTCGATTTCATCCAAAGCCGCACGCGAATCGAGATCAGTGACGCCAATGTCATGACGCTCGACCTGGACTCAATCGAACAGCAGGTCAGCGAACACCTGAACGAACTCGATTAGCCAGTATTGGCCGCGAGGCCGCATGACAGGATTTCCGGGAACTCGGCAACCGTCTTCTGCGCGATCGCATCGTCGCCGTGATACCACTTCGGAATCCAGTTGATCGAGCCCATGATCGCGTTGCCCGTCATGCGCACGTCACAGGTCTGAATGCTGCCGTCGGCGATGCCGCGCTCGAGCAGCTTTTCGAAATCCAGGCTATGTCGCCTCGAGAGTTCCAGAACCTCGTCACGGTGCTCAGGCTTCAGAGACGGAATTTCACTCATGATTGCGATCGGCCCCTGTTCGCCAACCATGATTTCTATGTGGTAGCGCAGGTAGCGTCGCACCTGTTCGAGACCGCTGCCGCCTTCGGCAATTGCCCGATACATCGCCTCACGGCCGACGTCGGCGGCACGCACATAACACAGATATACGAGTTCTTCCTTGTTGCGCACGTAGTAGTAAAGGGCAGGGTCGGTAAGCCCGAGCATGTCGGCGACGTCTTTCAGTGACGTGCCGCTGTATCCCTTGCGGTTGAAGCAATGGGCGGCGGCCTTGAGCACACGATCACGCTGTTGCTGAAATCGCGTTTCGTCCGAATTGCGGGCCATAATGTGTCCATTCTCGCGGGCGCCAAATGCGCACTTTGCACTTGAGATTTGCTTCATTCTGCATTATTTTAATCTAGATTAAAATTTTTTCAAGTGCAAAAGTGCTTGATTTATAAGGAAATCCCGCTCGAGAGGTGGCTCTTTCCGCCGTGTTTTGCTCGGAGAACCAGATTCGATGAGTACCGCAGCCAGCGATCTGCCGCGTAAACCCAAGGCCCGCGCACAGGCGCCATTGCGTTTCGTAACGGCTGCCTCGCTGTTCGACGGCCACGATGCCGCAATCAACATCATGCGACGTCTGATCCAGGCACAGGGCGCCGAGGTCATTCACCTTGGCCACAATCGCAGTGTCGACGATATCGTGCGTGCGGCTATCCAGGAGGATGCCGATGGCATCGCCGTGAGCTCGTACCAGGGCGGTCATATCGAGTTCTTCCGCTACATGGTCGATCGCCTGCGCGATCTGGGAGCGCCGCACATCAAAGTGTTCGGTGGCGGGGGCGGCACGATTACCCCGGAGGAAATCGAAGACCTCATGGAATATGGCGTCGAGCGCATCTACCACCCAAACGATGGTATGAAGCTCGGGCTCGAAAACATGATCCGGGATCTCGTAGAGAAGACCGCAACCGCACGTCGCGATACGGTATCGCCGACATCGACAAGCCCCACGAATATCACCGGCATTGCCGGGATGATCTCCGCGATCGAAGAGGGTGCATTCGATGACGCAGAGCTCGTGACGCTGCGCAAGGAATGGCAGGTGAAAGCGGGTAAGGTGCCAGTCATTGGCATTACGGGTACCGGTGGTGCGGGTAAGAGCAGCGTGACCGATGAGGTGCTGAACCGTTTCCTGACATCGTTCCCCGATATACGCATCGCCGTGCTGGCGGTCGACCCGACGCGCCGTCGCACGGGCGGTGCACTGCTCGGCGACCGAATTCGTATGAACACGTTGCGCTCGGAGCAGATATTCATGCGCTCGATCGCAACACGCCGCCAGCATCTGGCTACAAGTGAAATGCTCGGGGACCACATCCTGTTCCTCAAGTCGCTCGGCTACGATCTCGTCATCGTCGAGACGGCAGGCATCGGCCAGAGCGACAGCGAGATTGTCGACCTCGTGAATTTTTCGGTCTATGTCATGACGAGCGAGTACGGCGCGGCGAGTCAGCTCGAGAAAATCGACATGCTCGACTTCGCTGATTTGATCGTACTCAACAAATACGACAAGCGCGGCGCCGAAGACGCGCTCAGAGATATCCGCAAGCAGTGGATGCGTAATCACGCCGCCTTCGAGACGGCCGTTGATAACGTTCCCGTTTACCCGAGCATCGCGAGCCAGTTCAACGATCCGGGGATCAGCTACATGTTCTCCGAGCTGTGTCGGCGCGTCGTTGATAAAGTCGGTCTCGAGAAAGACAGGTGGACGCCGGATATCGACACCTCGATCAGGGAGCCGCGCGCCACGGCCATGATCCCGGGCGCGCGTGTCCGCTATCTCGCGGAAATTGCCGAGCAGGGGCGTGCGATCAACAGCGGCATCGACGCGCAGGCCGAGATCGCGAGCGGTTTGCAACACCTTTACGAGGCGCTCAGGTCGATAGAGGACCCGCGACTTCCGGAGAAACTGGTCGCATACCAATCCGACGCGCTGACAGAAGGCGAGGATCGCAGTCTGCTTGCGTTACGACAGCGCTACCAGGAAGCACTGGCTGAATTGACACCAGAGTCGGTCCGGTTGCTCGAGGAATGGCCCGCACGCAGGGAAAGCGTCCGCGCGGCAACGTACAGCTACACAGTGCGCGGCCGCGATATCACCGGCAACAACTATCGCGAGAGCCTGAGTCACCAAAGGATTCCCAAGATCGCAGCACCCCATTTCAGGGACTGGGGTGAGCTGCTCAAATTTCTGTCGAAAGAAAACCTGCCCGGTGGGTATCCCTATACGGGTGGGGTGTATCCGTATCGCCGTCTCGGCGAGGACCCGACGCGCATGTTCGCGGGCGAGGGCACGCCCGAGCGCACCAACCGTCGATTTCACTATCTCTCGCTCGGCCAGGATGCTGCGCGCCTGTCGACGGCATTCGATTCGGTGACCTTGTACGGTGAAAACCCGCACGAGCGGCCCGACATCTACGGCAAGGTCGGCAACTCCGGCGTCTCGATTGCGTCCGTCGACGACATGAAGAAACTGTACTCGGGTTTCGATCTGTGTGCGCCGACGACATCGGTGTCGATGACGATCAACGGTCCGGCGCCGATGATTCTCGCTTTTTTCATGAACAGCGCGATCGATCAGCAAATCGAAAAGCATTTGCGCGAGACCGGTGAATGGGAAGCGGCACAGAAGAAAATCGACAAGTATTTCGAAGGGCGCGAGCGTCCACGATACGTCGGCGAATTACCCCCCGGCAACGATGGTCTCGGCTTGGGCCTGCTCGGGATTTCGGGCGACAAGGTCGTCGATGGCAAGACCTATGCCCGCATCCGCAAGGAGACGCTCGCGAATGTTCGCGGCACGGTCCAGGCCGACATCCTCAAGGAAGATCAGGCTCAAAACACCTGTATTTTCTCCACCGAATTCGCGATGAAAATGATGGGCGATGTGCAGCAGTACTTCATCGACAACAACGTTCGCAACTACTACAGCATTTCGATCAGCGGCTATCACATCGCCGAAGCGGGTGCGAATCCGATCAGCCAGCTCGCGTTTACGCTGGCCAATGGCTTCACAATCGTCGAATACTATCTTGCGCGAGGCATGGACATCGATGACTTCGCACCGAACCTGAGTTTCTTTTTCTCAAATGGCATGGACCCCGAATACACGGTCATCGGACGTGTTGCCCGCCGTATCTGGGCACGTGCGATGCGCGAGCGCTACGGCGCGAGTGCGCGATCGCAAATGCTCAAATACCACATACAAACCTCGGGCCGCAGCCTGCATGCGCAGGAAATCAGTTTCAACGACATTCGCACGACTTTGCAGGCACTGTACGCGCTGTTCGACAATTGCAATAGCCTGCACACCAACGCGTTTGATGAGGCCATCACGACGCCGACCGAACAGTCGGTGCGCCGCGCCGTGGCGATTCAGATGATCATATCGCGCGAGCTCGGCCTGAATTTCTGTGAGAACCCCTGGCAGGGCTCGTTCATCGTCGACGAGCTGACCGATCTCGTCGAAGAAGCCGTGTACCAGGAGTTCGAGCGAATTTCGGATCGCGGCGGCGTACTGGGCGCGATGGATACGATGTATCAGCGCGGCAAGATCCAGGAAGAGAGCCTTTACTATGAAAGCAAGAAGCACGACGGTTCGCTGCCCTTGATCGGCGTCAATACCTTCTTGCCGAAAAAAGGACAGGAGGACCAAGTCCATGAGCAGGAGCTGATTCGCTCGAGCGAAGCCGAAAAGAACGATCAGATTCGCCACGTCAGGGCATTTCAAAAGACACATGCCGACGAAAGCGCAGCGGCACTTGCAAGTCTGCAGGCCGTCGCACGCGAGCGGAGCAACGTTTTTGCGGAACTCATGGAGACAGTCAAGTCCAATTCACTGGGGCAGATATCGCACGCGCTGTATCAGGTCGGCGGTGAGTACCGCCGCAATATGTAGGAAAAGGAGCCCTTGATGAGCGATCTCGTCAAATATGAACAGGAGGAAGCGGTTGCGCTGATCACGATCAATCGGCCCGATGCGATGAACGCGTTCACGACAGACCTGTCGCTTGCCCTGCAGCTGGCACTCGAAAAAGCGCACAATGATGATTCCGTGAGGGTTGTCGTTCTGACGGGCGAGGGCCGCAGCTTTAGCGCGGGCGCCGATCTCAAAAGCGGATTCGAGGGCCGGCCCGTTTTCGGAAAACTCCAATACGAATACCGGCCGATATTGCAGGCGATCGCCTCAATGCCGAAGCCTGTGATCGCGGCTATTCCTGGCTCCGCGGCCGGAATCGGCATGTCGACGGCGCTGTATTGTGATCTCGTGATCATGGCAGACAATGCATTCCTGCTGTCGCCGTTCACGACGATTTCACTGGTGCCGGATGGTGGCCTGAACTGGATTCTCGTCCGCCACCTCGGCTATCACCGTGCGTACCAGCTCAGCGTCGAGTCCGAGCGCATTCCGGCCGCTCGCTGTGTCGAACTGGGCCTCGCAAACAAGGCGGTCCCGGCAGACGAGCTGCACGGTGCGGCACTCGCATGGGCAGCAGAGCTCGCGAAGCGCGCACCGGGCTCGCTCGCAGCGACGAAGAAAGTCATGCGCTTCGCCATGGACAACAGCTGGGCCAGCGCGTTCGACCTCGAGGCCGAGTTACAGCAGAAATTGGCAGGCAGCGAAGACAACAAGGAAGGCGTGCGGGCCTTTTTCGACAAACGCGAACCTGAATTCAAAGGTGAGTGACGATGGATAGAAATATTTTTGACGAAGAGCATGAGATGTTCCGCGATTCAGCGCGGCGTTTCTTTATCAACGAGGTGCAACCGCACGCCGACCGCTGGGCCGAGCAGGAAATTGTCGATCGCGAAGCGTTTCTCAAAGCCGGCGAGAACGGTTTGCTGTGTATGTGGGCGGATGAGAAGTACGGTGGCGCCGGAATCTCCGATTTCCGTTATGAGCAGATTTTGATCGAGGAAAACGCCAGGTATGGAGATGTCGGTTTCTTCATGTTCCTGCACAGTCGGCTTGTCGGACCTTATATCGGCGCGCTGGGTACCGAAGAACAGAAGGCGCGCTGGCTGCCGAAGTGCGTATCGGGCGAGAATGTTCTCGCAATAGCGATGACCGAGCCCGGAGTTGGCAGCGATCTTTCGGGGATCCGTACGAAAGCGCAGGACAAGGGAGATTATTACCTGCTGAATGGCTCGAAGACATTTATATCGAATGGCATTCTGGCCGACCTCGTCATCGTCGCTGCAAGGACGGATCCGAACAGCGGTCATGGACTGAGCCTTTTCGTCGTCGAGCGCGGCATGGAAGGCTTCGAGCGTGGCAGGAACCTGAAAAAGATGGGCATGCACAGCCAGGACACAGCCGAGCTGTTCTTTAATAACGTCAAGGTTCCCAAGCAGAATCTGCTCGGCGAACTTAATCGCGGCTTCTATCACCTGATGCATTTCCTTGCCGAGGAGCGCCTGCTGAGTGCGGTGGGTTCGCTGGCAACGTCGGAGGCGGCATTCGCCGTCACACTGGAATACGCGAATGAGCGCCAGGTGTTCGGCCGCAAGATTGCCGATTTTCAGGTAAATCGATTCAAGTTCGCCGACATGCGCACGGAAATGGACGTCTGCCAGGCCTTCATCGATCGCTGCGTTATGGTGCACAACGAAGGCAAGCTGAGCGCCGAGGATGCGGCGAAGGCCAAACTCTATGCCACGGAACTCGAGGACCGCGTAACGGATCATTGTGTGCAGTTACATGGCGGCAATGGTTACATGGATGAATATCCTGTCAGCCGCATGTATACGGCTGCGAGGGTCTCGCGAATCTATGCCGGCAGCTCCGAAATCATGCGCGAGATCATTGCCCGGTCAATCGGCCTCGACCCACGCCAGCGGCAAAAAAAGTCGCAGCAGAATGCAGCCTGAGCATGCGTGTCGCTTTCATCGGGCTCGGCGTTATGGGTTATCCCATGGCCGGCTTTCTCGCAAAAAACGGCTACGACGTCGTTGTGTTCAACCGTACCGCGGCAAAAGCGGATTCATGGTGCAATGCGTTCAATGGCTCGTCAGCTGCAACGCCCGCAGAGGCGGCAACCGGGACCGATTTCGTTTTCACCTGCGTCGGTAATGATGACGATGTTCGCGACGTCGTTCTCGGTGATGACGGGGTGCTGGCTGGAGCTCCCGCGGGATCGTTAGTCGTCGACCATACCACCGCCTCAGCGACACTGGCTCGGGAAATCCACGCCATTGCCGCCGCAAAGAGTATCGGCTTTCTCGACGCGCCGCTATCGGGAGGGCAGGCCGGCGCAGAGAACGGTCTGCTGACGATCATGGTCGGCGGCGACGAAGAGTTCTTTGAGCGGGCCGTTCCCGTAATGGATTGCTACGCGAAAGCGATCACGTTGATCGGGCCCGTCGGCAGCGGTCAGTTGGCAAAGATGGTCAATCAGATCTGCATCGCCGGTATTGTGCAGGGCTTATCCGAAGGCCTGCATTTTGCCAAACGAGCCGGCCTTGACGCAGCGAAAGTAATCGATGCGATCTCGAAAGGTGCCGCGCAAAGCTGGCAGATGGAAAACCGCTGGGAAACGATGATCAAGCATGAGTTCGAGTTCGGTTTTGCGGTTGACTGGATGCGCAAGGATCTCGCGATCGCCCTCGAGGAGGCTAAACAGAATGGCGCGAATCTTGAGATGACCGAACTCGTCGATCGTTTTTATGCGGAAGTTCAGGAACTCGGCGGCAAGCGCTGGGATACGTCCAGTCTGATCGCTCGGCTCGAGCGGTCCTGATGGGTCCGCTGCAGGGGTTCAAAATAATCGAAATCGCGGGGATCGGCCCTGGACAGTTTTGCGGCATGCTGCTGGCCGACATGGGCGCTCAACTGATCCGGATAATTCGGCCTGCCGACATTGATGCGGGGGTCGATGTACCGACCAGGTACAACCTGATGAATCGCGGTCGTCCCGCCATTGTCGTGGACCTGAAGAAGCGGCGAGGCGTCGACCTGGTCCTGCGCCTTTGCGAGGATGCCGACGCGATCTTCGAAGGATTCCGGCCCGGTGTTATGGAAAGGCTCGGGCTCGGACCTGCCGAATGTGCGGCGCGCAACGAGCACATCGTCTACGGCCGCGTGACGGGTTGGGGCCAGGACGGACCGCTTGCCAGTTCGGCCGGACATGACACCAATTACATCGCGCTGGCCGGGGCGCTCAACTGCATCGGTGACCATGACCGTCCACCGCCGGTGCCCTTGAACCTGATCGGTGATTTCGGTGGCGGGGCATTGTATCTCGCCGTGGGCATGCTTGCGGCGATGTTGGAAGCCGGAAAGTCTGGTCAAGGTCAGGTCGTCGATGCTGCGATGGTCGACGGCGTCGCGTCGATGCTCACGTTGTTCTACGGGTTGATGGCGTGCGGCATGTGGGCGGATCGACGGCAGGCCAACTTGCTCGATGGTGGTGCGCCATTTGTCAGATCCTATGAGACTCGCGACAACAAGCATGTCGCGATCTGTGCAATCGAACCGCGCTTTTTTTCGGCCTTGCTCGAGTCAATGACGATAACCGAAATTGAACCTGGCGATCAGTACGCCACGGAAAACTGGCCCGCGCACGAGGCGATTTTCGAGGCGGCGTTCAAGACCAGAACTCGCGATGAGTGGTGTGAGCTTCTGGATAAGGCCGATACCTGCGCGGCACCCGTACTGTCGCTGACCGAGGCGCCGGCACATGCGCACAATGTCGCGCGCAAGATATTTGTCGATGTGGATGGCATACGGCAACCGGGTCCCGCGCCGAGGTTTTCAAGAACACGGTCCGAGATTCAGCACGGCCCCGTTGATGCAGGCGCCGACGACCATGAGGTGCTGGCACGATGGGGCCTGAGCGACGAGGAAATCCGAGTGCTGTTATAATTCAATTCTCACAGGGGTGGCCACAAGGCCTGAGATCCAGACGGGAACTCTTAGAACCTGAACCGGGTAATGCCGGCGTAGGAAGAGAATGATGAGTCGAATCAGAAAGTTGCGGCATACCGCCGCAGTATCCATGATTTTCCTGTTGCCAATCTCATGCTGGTCGGCGGAGACGCTTAACGAGATCGTCGTCACGGCGGACTTTCGCGGGCGCAGCGCCAGCGAAATGCCCGCGAGTATTACGGTACTCGATGCCGACGAAATCGAAAGCATGGCCGTGCAGCACTTCGAAGAACTCATAAACGCCATTCCAAATCTCAACTGGTCCGGCGACGGCCATCGTGCACGGTACTTTCAGATTCGTGGTGTCGGCGAGCTCGAGCAATATCAGGGTGCGCCGAACCCGTCAGTCGGTTTTTTGATCGACGATATCGACTTCAGCGGCATTGGCACGATCGCGACGCTGTTCGATATGCAGCAGGTCGAGGTGCTGCGCGGGCCGCAAGGGACCCGCTATGGCGCGAATGCGCTGGCCGGGCTGATCTACATGCGAAGTGCCGAGCCCACTGCGGAATTCGATGGTCGCGCGGAGATCACCGTTGGCAACGACGATGCTCTGGCGGCAGGTTTCGCGGTTGGCGGTGGACTCAGCGCCGACGAGAGCGTGATGTATCGGCTGAGCGCACACCATCATCGAAGTAACGGTTTTCGTGACAATGTGTATCTCGGTCGCGACGATACGAACGGGCGCGAGGAGACCACGGTTCGCGGTCGCTTGCGCTGGCTCGCCAACCGCGACTGGCAGGTCGACTTCGCCGCCGTTTTCGCCGACGTAAACAACGGCTATGACGCGTTCGCACTCGATAACAGTTATACGATGCTATCAGACAAGCCGGGCAAGGACGCGCAGCAAAGCGTCGGAGCGTCACTGAGGGTCGAGTACGCAGGTCTGACAAACGCGACATTGACTTCAATCACAGCATTCGCAGACTCGGCTATTGAATTCAGCTACGACGCAGACTGGGGCAATGAAGATAGCTGGGCGCCGTTTGTTTACGACTACATATCTGTCAATGATCGCAAGCGCGCGACGCTGAGTCAGGAATTCCGGCTGGTGGCAGACAATTGGTTGTTCGGCGTTTATGCGTTGAACCTCAATGAGGACCTCGTGACGTTGAACCAAGGCGACTACTACGATCCATTCTTCGATTTTGCGGACAGCCTCGACGATCTGTTTGGGAGCGACTTCGAAGCGACGAATGTCGCTACGTTCGGGCAGTATGACTACAGGGTCGGCGATACGAACTCAGTCAGTCTCGGCCTGCGGCTTGAACGCCGCACATCGAGCTATAACGACACGGCCGGGCTGTCCGCAAATCCTGCGGAGTCGATGTGGGGCGGCGAACTCAGTTTCAGCCATGAGTTCTCGGATTGGCTAACCGGTTTTGTCAGCTTGTCGAAGGGATATAAAGCAGGTGGTTTCAATCTGGGGGTCGTACCTGATGACCGCCGTGTGTTCGGTGCGGAGGAACTGCGGAGCCTCGAGGCCGGCATCAAGGCAGAATTGCTGGGCAGTCGCTTGCATCTCAATGCGTCCGTTTTCGCGAGTCGCCGAAATGAACAGCAGGTCAGAACATCGCTACAGCTGATTCCCGGGGACCCCGCGTCGTTCGTGTTTCTTACTGATAACGTGGGCGAAGGCGAGTCGCTGGGTTTTGAGGCGGATCTGAGCTGGCGCCCCGATGAGGCCTGGATGTTGTATGCGAATATCGGGCTGCTGGACGCAACGCTCGACAGTGGCCGTGGTCAGGCGCACGCGCCGGATTACTCGCTTGCACTTGGTGGCAGCTATCGCCATGCGAGTCGCGTGTTTGCGCGAATCGATGTCGTCGCAAAGGACGAGTTCTTCTTCGATGTCAGCCACGACCAGAAATCGGAGGCCTACCAACTCGTCAATGCGCGTGTCGGCTATGAGGCCGACACATGGGGGGTGAATTTGTGGGCGCGCAACGTACTCGATGAAGACTATGCAGTTCGCGGTTTCTACTTCGGCAATGAGCCACCGGACTTTCCGGACACGCTTTACACACGGCCCGGCGACCCCCGTCAGCTCGGCGTGACCTTCGCGATGGACTTCTGATCGGGCCCTTGACGCAAGACATCCCCAGCATCCTGTTAGAGCAGGCCCAGGCGTTCTCGCCACTTGAAGTCGTTGCCGTTGTGATGGCTCTGATGTACTTGGTCTTGGCAATCCGGCAGAACATCTGGTGCTGGCTGTGTGCCGGCATCAGCACCGTGATCTACGTGTACCTGGCCCTGGATGCCAGGCTCTACATGCAGTCCGTGCTCAATGCTTTTTACCTCGCAATGGCAATCTACGGCTGGACCGTATGGCGCGCCGGTCATACGCAGGACAAGCAGCTACCAGTCGTGAGCTGGCCAATTGCGACGCACGGCTACGCAATCCTGGTGATAGTCCTCGTTGCGCTCATAAATGGCTATTTGCTGAAGTCACAGACCGATGCAGAGCACGCTTACGTCGATGCACTAATCGCGTGGGCAGCAGTCTGGACTACCTTTCTCGTTGCGAGAAAGGTGCTCGAGAACTGGTGGTACTGGCTAGTAATCGATATTGCGTCAATTTTCATTTACTGGTCGCGTGACCTGGAACTAACGTCTATGCTGTATGCCGTCTACGTTGTCATGATTCCGTTCGGCCTCATCAGCTGGGCACGTTCGCGACGAGAGGCCAAGGCATGAGCGTGCGCAACACACCCGAGTCTGTCTTGATGGGCATTCCCGGCTGGGAGAAAGCGACCTGGCAACAGCTAGCGGGTGGTTTGACAAACCGAGCATACCTCGTCGACCGTGGCGACATGCGCGCCGTACTCAAAATCGATGATGGCCCCAGGGCCGAGCCGTACAACAGCCGTGACCAGGAGGCGCAGGTGCAGTCCATGGCCGCGAACAGCGGGCTTGCCAACCCGGTGCTGGTTGCGCGCGACAATATCTACATGACCGAATACCTGGAGGGCAGAGTCTGGACGGATGACTCATTGCGCGACAACAAGAATTTGCGTCAGCTTGCACGGGCAATCCGCAAGCTGCACGCATTACCGCTGACAGGCCGCAGCTTCGACGCAAGAACCGCAGCTCGAAGCTATGCGAAGAGAATAGAGTCGGCTGATGCCGACGTGACACGTGATTGCCTGCAGCTTATTGACTCAATGCCGCGTCTGCGAAACGTCTGTTGCTGCCACAACGATCTGGTGGTTGGCAATATCATTGCGGCGCCAGACATTCGCTTCCTCGACTGGGAGTACGCCTGCGACAATGATCCGTTTTTTGATCTGGCAACGGTTGTGGCGCACCATCGGATGTCACCTGAGCGCGCGACAATTCTGCTGGATGCTTACTTTGACGGTGACGGCCGCCGTTGGCAGGAGCATTTGGATACCATGGTGCGTTTCTACAACGCATTGCTATGGTTATGGCTAAAGTCGCGATCGCGATAAAGGGCCGTGGGCCTACCAGGAATTACGAAGTTCTCGCAGCTTCAGGAATACGGTTCGCGCGTCTGGACTGTCGCCGATCTCCGGGAATTCTTCGTGCAACCGTCCTATCAGCGACGGGCTGTCGAGCCGGAAAAACGTATTGACCTGGCGCTCCTGAGCCAAGGTCGTCACGAGCGCGTCGTTCGGGTCCTGATTCTCGAACCTGGACAACATCTGCTGTGCCGCTTTGTTATCTGGCTCCCGATCCATCGTGAAATTCAGATTGTTTATCAGATAGTCATGGCCGGGATAGATCAACGTATCGTCGGGCAGCTTCTCCAACTGTTCATGGAACGTGTTATAGAGCTCGCTCGGGTGGCCACCGTGGTGGCAATTGCCCGCGCCGGCATTGAATAGCGTGTCGCCGCTGAACAGGGCTGGCTGATCGGTTTTCGACAGCAGGCAAATATGGCTCATCGTGTGGCCTGGCGTATCGAGACACTCCAGATCGACCGTCTTGCCCACTTTGATGACATCTCCCGCGCCAACACCGCGGCTCATATTCGGAATCCGGTTCTTGGCGTTGGCGTGCGCAATAATCGTCGCGCCGGTGGCCTCGACCATGCCCTTGTTGCCGCCGGTGTGGTCGCCGTGTTCGTGCGTATTGAGAATCTGGGTGATCGTCCAACCGTGCTTTTCGGCAGCAGCGAGACACTTGCCGTAGTCGAGCGGATCAATCGCCAGCGCGTCGCCCGTTTCCGGACACGCGATCAAATAGTTGAAATTACGATAGGCGTTGCCGGTCCAGACCTGTTCAACAATCATTGTGTACCTCCCGCTTGGAATACGCGTTTGCCCCCGACCCAGGTCTCGAGGACCTGAATGTCGTCGATCTCAGACGCCGGGATGTCGAAATAGTCGCGGTCAATCATAACGAAATCTGCCCATTTACCGGGCTCGAGACTGCCGAGGCGGTCTTCCTGATGCGCGGCATACGCGGCAGCCAGCGTGAACGTGTGCAGCGCCTCGGCCCGGGTCAATGCCTGGTCGGCGTACCAACCCCCTTCAGGCTCACCGTCACGGCTCTGGCGGGTCACGGCAGCGTAGAGGCCGTGCCACGGGTTGGCCAGCTCAACCGGAAAATCCGAGCCGCTGGCAATAACGGCGCCCGACTCGAGCAGTCGACGCCACGCGTATCCACCTTTGATGCGTTCGGCGCCAACGCGATCCTCAGCCATATTCATGTCACTGGTCGCGTGCGTCGGTTGCATCGATGCGATGACGCCGAGCTTGGCAAATCTCGGTAAATCGGCAAGTGCGATGATTTGCGCGTGTTCAATTCGATTGCGCAGCGGCGAAGGCTTGCCACCCTGCACCGCGTCGAACGCATCCAGCGCCATGCGGTTGCCGAGGTCGCCAATCGCATGAATTGCGGCCTGGAAGCCCATGCCGTTCGCTTTCCGGGTGAAGCCGGTCAACTCATCAGCTGTGAAAAAAGGCAGACCGCGATTTTCGACATCGTCGGAGTACGGCTCGATCAGCGCTGCACCGCGACTGCCGAGTGCGCCGTCGGCGTAAATTTTTACGGCGGCGATTTCGAGCCGGTCATCGCCGTAGCCCTGGAGTGGCGCCCCCATAGCGTCGAGGTTCTCGCCCGCGTCGCTGAGCATTGCGTAAATGCGCATGCCGAGTTCACCGTCGTCGGCCATGGACATGTAAACCTCAGCCTCGCGAATATTGATGCCAGCGTCATGCACGCTGGTCATCCCGAGCGACAGCAAGTACCTGGACGCTTCGAGATACGCCGCACGGATATCGTCTTTGTCGGGTGCCGGAATATGCTGTGCGACCAGCGCCATTGCCTTGTCAATCAGGATTCCTGTGGCCTTGCCCGATGCGTCGCGCACGATATTGCCGCCGATCGGGTCGGGCGTGTCATTGTCTATGCCCGCTATCTCGATGGCCTTGCTGTTTGCCCAGCCCGCATGGCCGTCGATGCGCCGCAGCCACACCGGACGTTCGCTGACCACGTCGTCAATGTCAGCCGCCCGTGGAAATTCCTGTACCGGCCACAGGACCTGGTTCCAGCCCCGGCCCTGTATCCAACTTGAGTGTGGCACAGACGCGGAATACTCGGCTATTTGTCGGAGAGCCTCACGCAGTGAAGGTGATCCTGTCAGATCGAGGCTGACCGCCAGAAACCCGAGTCCATAAACATGCGCGTGCGCATCGGTCAGGCCAGGCAGCACGGTCCGGCCCCTGCCATCGATTCGCACAGCGTCAGGATGAGCGTTGAGTAGGGCTTGGTCACCGACGGCCAAAACTCTGCCGTTATCCGAAATGACGAGCATGTTGAATTCACGCAGGCCGGCGCCCGTCGGCGTATAGCCATTGATGTTGACCAGCGCGATGTCCGCTCTTGCGGCAGCCATGGCCGTTAGCAGCACGATCCCGACGTGTTTTACCCAATCTGCCGTTCTCAAATTCATACCTCGATTCGCTGCCATTTGCGGCCGCGCCACATCGTGAAAAACAGCCACGATTGCAGCGTTCGCGTAACTCCCTGCCAGACCCAGACGCCCAGAAGACCGTAGCCAACCACAGGTCCGATAACGAATGCGAGCGGCAGGAACAAGAGCCATTGCGTGCCGATACTGACGGACATGACCCGGTGGGCGTCTCCCGCACCCAGCATACCGTGCATGAACGCAAATCCGATCGCTTCTATCGGCATTGTGAGACCCATAATGCGCATCGGCCAGCGCGCCAGTTCGCGCGTCGAATCCTCGTGAATGAATACGGATGAGACGAGGTCGGGCACGAGCCACATCGGCAGACCCAATATCGTCAACAGGACGACCGTGACCTTGGCCACGTCAAACGCCCATCGATACGCATCCTCGGGCTCGCGTTTGCCAAGCGCCTGTCCTACCAGGGTTGCGCATGCGAGGCCCATACCGAGACCCGGCAGAATAGCGAACAACAATACCGTTACAAGCACGTTCGCGGCGGCGAGTTCCGGGGTGCCGATTTTGCCAATGATCCAGAACATCGCGACCAGGCCGGCGGCAAAGAACAGCTGCTGCAGGCCGGCCGGGATCGAGACTCTGACCAGCGATGCCGTTTCCGAGCGTGTGGCCATGCACCGCAGGAAGCCGTCCTTGCGCACGTGTTTCACGCCAAGATAGAAATAGATCACTGTGCCGACGGCCATCGATATGGCGCTCGCCATGCCGGCGCCCGTGACACCCAGCGCCGGCGCGCCGAAGTTGCCGAAAATCAGAACGTAGTTCAGCAAGATATTCGTGGCGTGCATGCATATCAGCGTCGTCATGTAGACGCGCGACAGGTCCAGCGCGTTCCAGTAGCCACGAAACGCGAAATTCATACCGACGAATACGATCGCCGCAAGACGCCATTCGATGTACGGCACGCCGCGCTCGATGACAGCCGGATCGGAATTCAGGAACGGGTACACCGGTGCGGCGAGTTGGATAAGCACCAGTGAAAATACAGGCGCGACAATCAGGACAAGCACTAGCGCCGCGTTGAGAATTGCGGCGGCGCGCGCTGGGTTGCCTTCGCCTTTGCGGCGCGCAGCGCTGGATTGCACGCCGGTCGAAATCCCCAAAATCAATGCCTGGCACATGAACACGACGAAGCCGCCAAGTCCGACCGCGGCCAGCGCGGCATCGCCGAGGAAACCCACCATCGCCGTGTCGACAATATTGAGCAGATTCTGCGATACCATGCCACCAATGATTGGCAGGGCCAGGCCAAAGATCCGATTACGCCGCGCCGGGTCCATGCTGTTATTTTCTATCCCTCTTATATGCACTCAGTGGCCAACGCAATGACCTGGATTTCAACTATCTCATATGACGAGGCGAGCGGGGCACTCAGGCGCTTGTACGACCGCATCAAGGGCCCGGACAATAACGTCGACAACATCATGCTTGCCCACAGCCTCCGGCCGCATACGATGCAAGGACACATGACGTTGTACAAGTCCGTGCTACACCATCCGCGCAACACGTTGTCGAAGTCGTATCTGGAGACGATCGGCGTCTATGTCAGCCTGTTGAACCAGTGCCAATACTGCGTCGAGCATCATTTTGCCGGCTTGATGCGCCTGCTCGCCGATGATGAGCGCGCCGCGGCGATCAGGCGCGCATTCGAGGACAGAGATCCTGCCGCCGCTTTTTCGGGACGCGAGCTGGCAGGATTGGAGTACGCCGAGCGGCTGACGACGCGCGCAGCCGAAATGTCTGCCGAGGACATTGCGGGTCTTCGTCGTGCAGGATTCGAGGATGGCGAAATCCTCGAGCTGAACCAGGTCGCCGCGTATTTCGCCTATGCAAACCGGACCGTGCTCGGTATCGGTGTCGACACGGATGGCGATATCATTGGCCTCTCGCCGGGCGACTCGAGCAACCCCGACAACTGGAGCCACCAATAATGGGCTTCTCGGCCCGCATATCGCCCGATACATTTGTTGCTTAATCACAACTACCAGGGTGAAAATCCACGATGTCCGGCGAGAAACGGCCTAAAGAATTGACAAATCATGGTATTTCTGCGAACTTCTGGCCTGTAAAGCGTAGCCTTTGAGCAACAAGCAGGCGACGCTGGGAACAGTAAGACACCTTCAGGTACGGCTTGGCGGGGGACTCAGGGGGCCAGGAACCACGTGCTAACGTTGGTTACAAAGGCGGTTTCGAAAGAGACCGCCTTTTTTGTTGGTGCCCTATTTGTTGGTGTCCTGCAGGTTCGTCATCCAGCCGACCAGAGCCGCTGAAATTTCTGCGGCCGAGTCTTCCTGTATGAAATGAATGCCAGCTACCGTGACCTCGGTCTGATTGGGAAATCTGCGGCAGAAATCTCGCTGCAACCCCGTCAAAATGGCACCGGGCTCGGCATTAACGAACAACTTCGGAATCGGTGAGTTTGTCAGCCATTCGCTGTAGGCGGCGACGATGTCGTGAACGTCTTCCGGTTTGCCATCGATCGGAATCTGTCGTGGCCACGTCAGTGTCGGCCGTCGGTCCTCACCAGCTCGCACGAACGGCCGCCGGTACACATCCATCTCCGCATCGCTGAGCTTGCGAATAACGGATCCCGGCAATACGCGCTCGACGAAGAGATTTTTCTCAAGAATTATCTGCTCGCCGTTTGCGGAGCGGAATGCCTGAAATATGTCTCTGGCGGCGTCTGGCCAGGAGGCCCATGTCACCGGTCGAACAATAGCTTCCATAAACGCAATGCCTTTGACCTTGTCGGCATGCTGGTAGGCCCAATCGAAACCGAGCGCCGACCCCCAGTCATGAATCACGAAAGTCACATTGTCGCGAATACCGAGTGCGTCCCAAGCCGCGAACAGGTAGTCGCGGTGCTCGGTGTACCGGTAGCGTTCCGGTCCCGAAGGTTCGAGCTTGTCGGAGTCACCCATACCGATCAGATCGACGGCGATGCAGCGGCCGTAATCGGCAAGATCGGGCATGATATTTCGCCACAGATAAGACGACGTCGGATTGCCGTGCTGAAAAACAATGGGATCGCCTTCCCCGATCTCGACATAGGCCATGCGATGGCCGTGAACCTCGACAAATTGCTTCGCGTGTTCGTCTGTTGAATGCATGTTGGTCCTCGGGGCTATTGGAAACGAGTATGCTCTGATAGATTAGTAATTCACAACAAGAATGACTTTCGGGTGATGTCATGCATCTCGACAAGCGAATGGCCTACTGGCGCGCCAATCTGAACCTCGTCGGAGTATGCCTTGCGATCTGGTTTGTCTGTTCCTTTGGCTTTGGCGTGTTATTTGTCGATCAGATGAATCACATTAGGGTCGGCGGATTCCAGCTCGGTTTCTGGTTCGCGCAGCAGGGTTCTATTTACATCTTCGTCGCGCTGATCTTCTTCTACGCCTGGCGCATGAACCGCATCGACAGGAAATTTGATGTGCACGAAGACTGAGCAGAGACGATGAGTCTCCAGGGTCTTACGTATTTCGTTGTCGGGCTCAGCTTCGCGTTGTACATCGGCATCGCGATCTGGTCGCGCGCACATAATACCGGTGACTTCTACATAGCAGGGAGGGGAGTGTCCCCGGTCGCGAACGGCATGGCGACAGCGGCAGACTGGATGAGTGCCGCATCGTTTATTTCTATGGCCGGATTGATCGCGTTTCTCGGCTACGACGGATCCGTGTACCTGATGGGCTGGACCGGCGGCTACGTGCTGCTGGCTTTGCTGCTCGCACCCTATCTGAGGAAGTTCGGCAAATTCACGGTGCCGGAATTTATCGCCGAGCGCTATTACTCCAGGACGGCGCGCATCGTCGCGGTTATATGTTTGATATTCATTTCATTTACCTATGTTGCCGGCCAGATGCGTGGTGTCGGTATCGTGTTTTCCCGCTTTCTCGAGGTTGAAGTGACGGTCGGCCTGCTGATAGGCATGGGCATCGTCTTCGTCTACGCAGTGCTCGGCGGCATGAAGGGCATTACTTACACACAGGTCGCGCAATACTGTGTTTTGATTTTTGCGTACACAGTGCCAGCGGTTTTTATTGCGATTCAGATCACGGGTAATCCGATTCCGCAACTCGCCTTCGGCAGCGAGGTAGCTGGCAGCGGCACTGCCTTGCTCGACAAACTCGACGACATTGTCACGTCGCTCGGCTTCAATCAGTACACATCGGGGACAAAGAGCAGAATTGACGTGTTTTGCATCACGCTGGCTCTCATGGCTGGCACGGCGGGCTTGCCGCACGTGATCGTACGATTTTTCACGGTACCGAAAGTTCGTGATGCGCGATTATCAGCCGGCTATGCGCTACTGTTTATCGCGATCCTCTACACGACCGCTCCCGCTGTCGGCTCGATGGCGCGCTACAACCTGATTGAGACGATCCAGCCCGGCGCGATAGGCAGCGCCGCGGGTAATATGGCCTACGATGATCGGCCCGACTGGTTCGAAACCTGGGAGCAGACGGGACTTGTCAGGTTTGACGACAAGAACGGTGATGGGCGTATTCAGTATTACAACGACGCCAATGCAGGCTTCGCAGCGCAGGCAGCCGAGTATGGCTGGCAGGGCAATGAGCTCAGCGTCGATCGCGACATCATGGTGCTCGCGAATCCCGAGATCGCCGGCCTGCCGAATTGGGTGATCGCGCTCGTCGCGGCCGGCGGTATCGCCGCGGCGCTGTCAACAGCGGCGGGCTTGCTGCTCGTAATCTCTGCGGCTGTGTCGCATGATCTGATTAAGGGCATTTTCGTGCCGCATATCTCAGAAAAGCGCGAACTGTTGGCTGGGCGCATCGCCGCGGCGTTCGCGATCATGGTCGCGGGATATCTCGGCTTCGACCCGCCGGGCTGGGTTGCGCAGGTCGTTGCTTTCGCGTTCGGTCTCGCGGCTGCTTCGTTGTTTCCGGTCATACTACTCGGCATCTTTTTCAAACGCGTCAACAAGCAGGGTGCGATCGCCGGCATGCTGACGGGTTTGCTGTTTACCTACGGCTATATCGAGTACTTCAAAGGCCTCTTCCTGAAATGGGCGGGTTCGCCATGGGGTGAAAACATCGCAGAATATTGGTTATTCGGCATATCGCCCGAGGGCATCGGTGTTGTCGGCATGTGCCTGAACTTTATCGTAGCGATCACGGTCAGCCATTTCACAGCGCCGCCGCCCGAGCGCATTCAGCACATGATCGAGCACATTCGTGTGCCGCGGCATTTCGACGAGGATCACGCATGATAATTCGGCAATCCGTTTTTCTTACGGCTGTTGCATTGTGCTTCTCGGCGGGCATCGCAACAGCAGAGCTTTCGCCCGACGAACAGCGCATGGCCGACTGGATTGACGCACATGCGGAAGACGCCGTCGAGTTGCTGGCCGAGACCGTGAACATCGGCAGTGGCACGATGAGTCACGAAGGCGTGCGCGAAGTTGGCCGCGTCATGCGGCGCGAGCTCGATGCGTTGGGGCTCGAGACCGAGTGGATCGATATGCCGCCCGAGATGAATCGGGCAGGGCACCTGTTCGGTCGTAAAGGCGGCAAGGGCACGAAGTTTCTGCTGATCGGGCACCTGGATACGGTCTTCGAAGCGGATGATGAGTTCCGGTCTTTCGTACGCGAAGGCGATATTGCTCGCGGGCCGGGCGTGGAGGACATGAAATCCGGCAATGTCGTGATCGTCTACGCATTAAAAGCACTGCGGGAAATAGGCGCGCTCGACGACATTCCTGTCGTCGTTGCGTACACAGGAGACGAGGAAAAAACCGGCGCACCGCTGTCGATATCGCGCAAAGATTTGATCGAGGCAGGGCAGTGGGCCGACGTCGCGTTTGGATTTGAAGCCGCCATCACGCGTGATGGTTTTGACTGGTCTACGATATCGAGACGCAGCTCGAGCGGCTGGACTCTCGAAGTAACCGGTAAACAGGCGCACTCTTCGGGAGTCTTCAGCGAAGACGTCGGTGCTGGTGCCATCTTCGAAGCGGCACGCATACTTGACGCGTTCTATAACGAGGTTCGCGGCGAGGAATTCCTGACCTTTAACGCAGGGACGATTCTGGGCGGGACCAACGTCGAATACGACTCGCAGCAGAACCGCGGTACGACATTCGGCAAGACCAATATCGTGCCCCGCAAGGTCATCGTGCACGGCGGCATGCGTACGATATCGGTCGAGCAGCTCGAGCGCACTCAGGAGAAAATGCGAGCGATTGTCGCTAACAACCACCCGCAGACGTCGGCGAAAATAGAATTCCGCGACGGCTATCCGCCAATGGCGCCGACGATTGGCAATCGCCGGCTGGAAAAGGTGTTGTCCGAGGTCAACGAAGCACTTGGTCGCGGACCGATGCGCACACTCGATCCGCTGCAGCGCGGCGCTGCCGACGTATCATTTGTGGCGCCTTACACGGATGGACTCGCAGGCCTCGGCGCGATCGGCGAGGGCGGACATACGCCGGACGAATGGGTAGACCTTACCTCATTGCCGCTAGCCATCAAGCGTGCGGCAATTCTGATCTACAGGCTCGGAGCGGAGACGCAACCGTAGTACAGTACGCGGGCGATGAGTCACGCACACGACAACAACAGCAATATGCGCCGGGTCATGATCGCCCTCGTGCTGACGGGCACCTTCATGGTCGTGGAGGTGATTGGCGGCATCATATCCGGGTCACTCGCACTGCTTGCCGATGCGGGCCACATGCTGACCGACACAATGGCACTGGCGCTTGCAGCGGTCGCCTTTCGTGTCAGCAAACGCCCTGGCGACCGAAAACTAACTTACGGCTACCAGCGCTTTCAAATCCTCGCCGCTTTTGTCAACGGATTGAGTCTGTTGTTGATCGTGGGCTGGATTCTGTTCGAGGCCGTGCAGCGATTCATCACGCCGTCGGATGTCATGGGGCAGACAATGCTGCTCGTCGCATCGGCCGGGCTGGTCGTCAATATTTTTGCTTTCGTAGTATTGCATGGCGGCGACAGAGAAAACCTGAACATTCGCGGTGCAGCCTTGCACGTCGCGGGCGATTTGCTCGGCTCGGTCGCTGCGATCGTTGCGGCAGTCGTGATCATTTTCACGGGCTGGATGACGATCGACCCGATCCTGTCTGTCGCTGTTGCGATTCTGATTCTCAAGAGTGCGTGGACGCTTGTTAAGCGCAGCGCACATGTGCTGCTAGAGGGCGCGCCCGAGTGGCTCAATGTGGATACGATGCAGGCCAGCATTGTGTCACAGGTTCCTGAGGTGGCCAGCGTGCATCACGTGCATATCTGGGGACTGACCCCGCAAGATCTGATGATGACGATGCACGTGCGGGTAAATTGCGAGATTGATAATCCGACGACCTTGATACGCAAGATTAAGTCATTGATGCAGGACGAGTACGGTATCGGTCACTCAACGATCGAATTGGAGACCGAAGACTGCGCGGATCATTGATCGGTCGGTTTCACATAGCCGATATACGGCAGCGTCCGGTCGTGCTCCGCGTAATCAAGGCCGTAGCCAACGACCCACTCATCGCCAATGGCGAAGCCGATGTAATCGACTGCCAGATCAACCTGGACGCGTTCGGCCTTGTGTAACAGGGTGCAGGTGCGGATCGAGGCCGGGCCGTGGGACTTCAGAATTCGAATTAGATAGTTCAACGTGTGGCCGGTATCGACGATGTCTTCGACGATGAGCACATGCCGATCTTCAATATTGCCGCGAACATCCATGACGAGGCGCACGGCGCCACTTTGCACGCTGCCGCTGTCGTAACTCGATACGGCGATAAATTCAATTGTGCGCGGGATAGTCAGTTGCCGTGACAGGTCCGCGAGAAAAATGAACGCACCCTTGAGCACACCAATAAGAACAATGTCGCCCTTGTCGCTGTAGTCACTGGATATCTGTTCGGCAAGTTCGCTGACGCGCTTTTGAATGTCGGTTTCTGAGATCAGTACGGGCGGCAGGCTCACTATTGCTTCTCGGAGGATGACTATGCTCCGGAGCATAGGTGATCCGGCAGGTGGATGCCAGACGCGAATGCGGTAAGGTACGCCCTTAATGAAACGTTCCATCGCAATAGCTGGCAACATGGGTTCGGGCAAGTCCACGCTAGTTGATTTTCTGTGCCAGACCTATGGAGTCACGCCATTCTATGAGCCCAATGACGAGAACCCCTATCTTGCCGATTTTTATAAGGACATGAAGCGCTGGGCGTTTCAATCGCAGCTCTACTTCCTGAGCAACAAGTTTCGTCTGCATCAGGAGCTCGACCGGCAGCCCGGCGTGGTTGCTTTGGACCGGACGATTTTTGAGGATGCGGAAATCTTTGCAACAGCCCTGCATCAGATGCGCAAGATCTCCAAGCGCGACTGGGAAACGTACCAGAGTTTCTACAGTGCGATCCTGGACGCGATCCGTCCGCCTGATCTGATGATCTATCTGAGTTGCTCGATGCGAACTCTGCGCCAGCGAATTCGGCTGCGCGGCCGAAAGATGGAGCGGGACGTGCCGCTGGCGTACCTCAAACGGTTGGAGCGCCTGTACCAAAGCTGGATCGACTCGTATCAGATGAGCGATGTGCTGGTGCTCGAGACCGACAACCTCGACTATATCCATGACCTCGTTCATCGCCTCGATGTGATGCAGCGTATCGAGGCCGTTCTGCCAGACGAGATCGGTCGGCCCGCGTGCTAGTTGCGGGGCACGTCACGCTTTTGACATATGCGTAGAATCCACTATTGCAACTACTAATGCGAATCATTATCATTTAGTCCATTATCAGGAAAGTGCCGGAAAAACCGACAGTTAGTCAAAAATCGGCGATTCGGCGCGGCAAGAGCAGGCACGAAATGGACGCAAATGGAAAAACGCTCGCATCTTTGAAACGGGGCCAGAAAGGGGTCATTTCATCCGTTGATGCGACCGACCCGCAGGTGCAGCGCCTGATGGTACTCGGCCTTGTCGAAGGCGCAGAAGTCGAACACGCGGGCTGCGCCCTCGGCGGCGATCCGATGGAGTTCCGTTTTTTCGGTTGCGGCATTTCGCTCCGGCGCGAGCAGGCCCTGAGCTTTTCCGTCTCGTCTCACGGGTCCGGTGTCTAAAGCAGCCGAAACCCGCATACCCTTATCAGACATTTCCGTAAGCCGGCAGCCCAACGCCAGCATTGCGGTTGTCGGTGGTCCGAATTCAGGCAAGAGCACGCTCTTTAATCGCCTGACCGGCCTGCGGCAGCGTATCGGCAATTACCCAGGGGTCACGGTCGAGCGACACGTCGGTACGCTAAAAACCGATGGCAAGACGATCGAGCTGGTCGATCTGCCGGGCACCCACGGCCTGAGCGCACATTCCTTCGAGGAACAAATTGCGATCAACGTGATCTTCGGCCGTATGGAAGGAACGCAGCCTCCGGACGCGATACTCGCAGTCGTCGACGCGACCAACCTTTATCAGGGGCTTTTTCTGGTGCAACAACTGCTCGAGCTCGAGCGGCCGGTAGTTGTCGCGCTTACGATGTTCGACGTTGCGGATACGAGCGGATTGAACATCGATGTCGCGGCTTTGTCGGCGCACCTGAGCGGCATTCCGGTCTGTCCGGTGGTTGCGACGACCGGCAAAGGGATTAACGAGCTCCGCAACGTGCTCGTCGATCTCGCCGACCAGCCGGCCCCGGCACCGGCTGAGTCCTGGCCGGAGTTGTCCGCGGCCGCTGAGCAGCTGGCGCGCTTCGCGACCGTGCCACTGCGCCGCGCCGAAATCGAGCGCCTGTTGATCGATGGAGCGGCCGGCGCCAATCAGCACGTGCTCGAATGCCTAGGCGCCAATGCTGCGGCTGAGATCGAGCGGCACCGGGAGAAGTTATTCGGCTTCGATCCGCCACTCGCAAAAGAAGCACGTGTGCGCTATGGCTGGGTCCGCAAAGTTCTCGACGAAGTACAACAGACAGTCCCACCGTTCTACTCCTGGCGCACGCGACTCACGGAATGGATCAACCGGCCTGTGCCCGGGACAATCGGGCTGTTTCTGGTAATGGCGATTGTTTTTCAGGCGGTCTTTGCCTGGGCGACACCGATAATGGACTTGATCGATGACGGCACCGCGGTCCTCGGATCCGTGGTCGCGGCAGGGCTCGGTGATGGTGCGTTGGCGAGTCTGGTCTCCGATGGCATCATCGCCGGCGTCGGCAGCGTCATTATCTTCCTGCCGCAGATTCTGATCTTGTTCCTGTTTATTATCTTGTTGGAAGACTCGGGCTACCTGGCGCGGGCCGCCTATCTGATGGATCGCGCGATGCGGTTGGTCGGGCTCTCCGGGCAGTCGATTATCCCGATGATTTCGAGTTTCGCGTGTGCAGTGCCCGGCATCATGGCAACGCGTGTTATACCCAACCGCCGCGATCGCATCGCGACGATTATCGCCGCCCCATTCATGACCTGTTCGGCGAGACTCCCGGTTTATGCATTGTTGATTGCCGCGTTCGTACCCGCACAGGCCATCGGCTTTCTCAATCTGCAGGGCCTCGTCCTATTTGCCCTTTACATGTTCGGCATCATCGCTGGCATCCTGACCGCGTTACTGCTTCGCAAGACCGCGCTGCGCGGACCGAAGCCGCCGTTCGCACTGATGCTGCCCGAATTTAGACGGCCCAATATTCAGACTGTAATGATTCAACTGCTTGGACGCGCCAAAGTGTTCCTATACCGGGCCGGCACCGTGATTTTTTCGGTTGCGGTGGTCGTCTGGGCGCTGGCGTATTATCCGCGTGCCACCGATATCGATCCGACATTGACCGAGAATCAGGCATCCGCCGCGCAACTCGAGCAGAGCTGGCTTGGGCGCGCAGGCAAGTTTGTTGAGCCGGCGTTCGAGCCGCTGGGCTGGGACTGGCGGGTGTCGTCGGCTGTAATTGCCGGTTTTCCGGCACGTGAAGTCGTCATCGCAGTCCTCGGCACGGTCTATGCGGTCGGCGACGAGGCGGATGAGGCCACGTTATCGCAGCGATTGAAATCCGCGACCTGGCCCGACGGCAGACTGGTCTTCACGTTTCCTATGGTTATCGGGCTGCTGATTTTTTATGCGTGCTGTCTACAATGCGCCGCGACGCTCGCGGTGATTAGGCGCGAAACAAACACCTGGCGATGGCCAGCTTTCGCGTGGCTGTATATGACGTCGATTGGCTATGTCGGGGCGCTGCTGGCTTATCAGCTGTTATAAAGCGGCGAATCTCTTCACGGCTTCAGTCAACGTGGCGTCGTCCTTGGCGAAACAAAAACGCAGGCGCGTGCCCGTAAATGCTTGTTCACAGAACACCGATAGTGGAATCGACGCCACGCCGATTTCTCGCGTCCATCGTTTCGCCAGGTCCACGTCGGACTCGTCACTGATTTCACCGTAATCGACGATCTGAAAAAACGTGCTTCGGGATGGCTCGAAGCGAAACCTCGTGTCTTCGAGTTGTCCGCAAAAGTGGTCGCGCTTCTGCTGGTAAAAAGCCGATAGTTGCTCGCAGAACCCGGCGTCACTCTGCAAATAATCGGCCAGTCCGAGTTGCATCGGCGTGCTGACCGCGAAGGTCGTGAATTGGTGCACTTTACGAAACTCGGCGGTCAAGTCCGCGGGTGCCAGGCAGTAGCCAATTTTCCAGCCGGTGGCATGAAACGTCTTGCCAAACGAACACACCACGAAGCTGCGCTGCCAAAGCTCGTCGTGACGGGCAAGACTGCGATGCGTCTCACCATCAAACACAATGTGTTCGTAGACCTCGTCGGACAGGATGTAGGCTCGTGAATCACGAATAACGTCGGCGAGACGATCGAGATCCGCGGCCGACAGGATGGCCCCGGTGGGGTTGTGCGGAAAGTTGATGATGACGAGGCGCGTTTTGTGGTTGACTGCGTCTTCGAACCGCTGCCAGTCGATGCCGAAGTCCGCCCCGTTCGCTGCAATGCTCAGTGGCACGTGTATCGTGATTCCGCCAGCAAGGGTAACTGACGGTTCGTACGAGTCGTACGCCGGGTCGAAGACGATTACCTCGTCGCCTGGCTTCACCATCGCCTGAATCGTGCTGAACAAACCTTCGGTGGCGCCGGTGCAGATCGTGACCTCGGTAGTCGCGTCGACATGCCTGTTCTGCAGCCGTGCGGTTTTCGCAGCGATCGCGTCGCGTAAACCTGCGATACCGGCCATCGGCGCATACTGATTGCCGCCGTGCTTGAGGTGCCAGTGGATACGGTCCGTCAGTGCATCTGGCGGATCGAAGCTCGGGAAACCCTGCGCCAGGTTGATAGCTCCACAGTCCGCCGCAAGCTCGCTCATGACCGTGAAGATGGTCGTGCCAACGTCGGGCAACTTGCTGGTAATGGTCGGTTGCATGGCGTGTCAATTGACCTGCTAGAGCTGCATCGCTTCTTTAACGTAGCGTTTTATGACCGATGGCTTGATGTCTCTGGGTGAGGTCATACGCCATTGCCGCAGGTCTTTGGTCTTACCCGGTTGCGCGTTGATAAGCACGCGCTGTTCGTCCTTGATCGCCGCGCCCTTGAAAAACCAAAGCCCGAAGTAGAACTTGAACGCACCAATGCCGACGATGTTCTGGCCGTCATGCGTGTAACAGGGCATGCCCCATTTAACTTCTTCGTTCAGGCCCGTCGAGAGCAGAATCTCTCGCAGTCGCTTGAGTTCGTCAGGCCACAGCGTGTTGTTGCTGATGTAGTCGTCTACGGTTTTATGTCGCTTCATCGCCCAATCCAGTTCCGCGGAGACTTTAGAGTGCTGTTCGAGGCTTGCCCTAGAAATGAGGCAAGCGCGCGAACACGTCAACGCCCATCTGCTTGAGTATATCAATGATCGCCTGTCGGCGAACTCAATACAGGTTAATTGGAACGACACGCACACGGGGTTCAAGATTCAAGTGCAATTTCTGATATGACTATCCAACGTCCATATTTAGATGCACAATTGGGGAGCGAAACATGCCTGCCCTTTTTTCGAGGATCTGGATCGTGGCTGAACCGCACTACAAACTCCTGTCGTTAGTGGTAGCCATCGCGATACTCGCTAGCAGTTGCTCGAAACCTGCGCCGTTGTCGATCGAACAACTCCGATCGAGGAACCACGTTTCCTCACTCGAATTCGTACGTGATCTTGACGATGGTGCCGCATTTAGCGCCTATCTGATGTCCTATCAAACGGCGGGACTAAATGTGCACGTGATGATCGCCGTCCCCGACTTTCCTGTACCGAGAGCTGGATTCCCGGTCGTTATCGCGAATCATGGCGATGTTCCGGACCCGGCGCGCTACGGCATCGCGGCGGACGGAACCGATTCCCGGCCCGGTGACTACTACAGCTCGGTTCCCGAGCTGTATACCGCTCGGGGTTTTCTGGTCGTAATGCCCGACTATCGCGGGCACAACGATTCCGACGGCATCGAATATACAAACGGCAGGGGCGCGGTGGCCTACTATGCCGAAGACGTTCTTGCTCTAATCGCCGCGTTGACCGATGTTGAACAAGCGGATCTCGATAACGTGTTCATGTGGAGTCACTCAATGGGCGGTCCGGTTTCGATGCGTGTTCTGCTGGCCACCGATGTGATCAAAGGCGCAACCTTCTGGTCCACGATGAATGTCGATGATCTGCGGGAATACTTTGGCGATCTCGAGCCACCGTTGATGATCCAGCATTCGGTTGGCGACCAGAGGGCACCAGTCTCAAACTCGAAAGGCCTGGCCGAAGCACTACGGTCGGTAGACCATCCCTACACTTTCCACAGCTACCGGGGTGCCGATCACTATTTCGAGGGCGAAACGCGGGAACGGGCGGCTGACCGCGATGCTGAGTTCTTTCGCTCGTTGCTACGCGAGGACTAACCGCGGCAGAGCTGCTGCTGCCCTGGCGTTTGGCGGGCGCACTTGCCGCGGTCGCGCTCGGTTTTCAGTGCACGCGCATACCATTCGTATTCGTCGAGAAATTTCGTCACGCGCTCATTATAGGCGTCGTCCACGGCGTTGCCGTCTTCGTCGAACGCTTTCCAAACCTGCGACACCGGAAACGCGCTCGGAATGGCCGGCGACCCGAGCTCGGCCATGATGCCGCGCATATTGACCAGCCCACGGACGCCTGCAAACGGACCCGCGGAGTACGTGACGATCGCGCTCGGCTTGTACAAGTACTCGCTTTGATAATGGTCGAGAAGATTCTTGAGTGCCGGTGGGATGCTGTGATTGTATTCGCCGGAGAGGATGACAAATCCGTCTGCGGCCGCAAGGATCCTGGCTACGGCCTGCATCGCTTCGGGCGCGGTGCCGGTGTCATATTCCTTGTACATCAGATCAAGGAAGGGCAGTTCATATTCGGCGGTATCGACGAACGTCACATCGTGCCGCCGTTCTTCGAGTTTGCGCGTAATGAAGCGTGCAGCTTTGATGCCCTGGCGGCCACGTCGGGCGCTGCCGTAGATCACAACGGTGTTCAGATTCACTTATCTTCTCCGGGTTAGATGCTTGCTGATTCGACGACTGTTGTCATTTGAACGGCCAGGCGAACTTTCCTCAGTGCTGCAACGAGTCATTACTTCAGCAGTTCGTGATCCGCAGGCAGTTCGTGAGTAACCCACATCGCCAGGCGATGCCGGATCTTTGGCAGCGTGGCCTGGCCGGTCGGTAGCGGGCTGATTTTCTTGTCATGGATCAGCAATCGATAGGCGTATTCGATCTTGAGGTCGTGCGAATCGGTCGACTCGAATTCGACGATGCCGCGCTTGACCGCATCGTCCATGATCATGTCGAGGGCAGCTTTCAGGAGCGCCTTCTCGTTCTTTAGTTTCTTTGCCATTTCGCGATCATAGTACAATTCCTGATCGTTGTTGGCCGGATTCTCATGGGCGATATGTCTGAGCTCGCGATACTCGCGATCGCAATGTTGGCTACTGGTATCGCCGGTGGCGTGATCGCCGGTTTGCTCGGGGTGGGCGGCGGCATCGTCATTGTTCCCGTCCTCGAGTTCGTGCTCGAACTGCTCGGTGTCTCTGCCGATATTCGCATGCACGTGGCGGTCGCCACCTCGCTCGCCGTCATCATTCCGACGTCGATATCGTCAGCACGCGCGCATCACAGGCGCGGCGCGGTCGATATCGATCTGGCGAGACGCTGGACGCCGTTCGTCGTCATCGGCGCAGCAATCGGCATCGTGATCGCGAGCCGCGTGGGCGGGCAGGTGTTGACGGGCGTATTCGGCGCCGTTGCGCTACTCGTGGCAATCAAGATGGTATTGCCACTGGATCAGAAGACACTCGCAACAAAAGTGCCGCGCGGTCCGGTAACGGCGCTCATTCCGACGACGATCGGTACGATTTCCACGATGATGGGAATTGGTGGTGGCTCGATGACCGTTCCGGCCCTGACATTGATGAGCGAGCCAATTCACAAGGCGGTCGGAACATCGGCGCTTTTTGGACTGGTGATCGCCATTCCCGGAGCGGTCGGTTTTGTCTACGCGGGTTGGGGGAATGAATTCTTGCCGGCTGGAAGTCTTGGCTTCGTCAACATGATCGGGTTTGCGTTTATCGCGCCCACCACGGTCCTGGCAGCACCGCTCGGCGCACGACTCGCCCATGCGCTGAGTCGGCGTCACCTGAGCCTGTTGTTCGGACTGTTCCTGTTATTGATATCAACCCGGATGATCTGGCAGACGATCAACCCCTAGCGACATCGATCAGAACGAATGCCAGTATCGCGGGCGCGATAAAGCGAACGATGATCAGCCAGGCCCGGTACATGAGTGAATTCTTGCCTTCGAACAGTTCGTCGCGGCTGAACTGCCTCTGCATCAGCCAGCCGGCGAAGACGGCAACCAGAATGCCACCGATCGGCATCAATACGCTCGTGACGAGGTAAATGAACACCTCGAAGAAACGCTTGCCCTCGAATATCGAGATTGCGCCCAGCGGATGAAAATCGGATAGCACGCTAAAAGACAGCGCAGCGAAAAGGCCGAGCACGAAACTGATCGACCCTGCGAGCAGCGCTGCGGAGCGCCGCGACAATTTCGTCGCGTCCCTGAGCCAGGAAACCGGCGCCTCGAGCATGCCGATCGACGAAGTGAGTGCCGCAAAGAACAGCAGCACGAAAAACACGGTACCGAAGACAAGGCCGCCCGGAATCTGACCGAAAGCGAAAGGCAAGGTCATAAACACGAGGCCTTCGCCGGCGCCCGGCTCGAGGCCGTAAGCAAAGATAATCGGGAAAATCGCCAGGCCCGCAAGCAGCGCCACGGCCGTATCGGCCCCGACGACGATCGCAGAGGCGCTTGGCAATTTGGTGCTGCGCTCGATATAAGCGCCATACGCCATCATGTTGGTGATGCCGACGCTGACTGAGAAAAACGCCTGGCCAAAGGCCCGGAGCACGACCTGACTGTCGACCTTGCTGAAATCGGGTGCGAATAGAAAACTGACAGCACGCGCGAAGTCGCCGACAACGGCCGCGTAGATGACCATCGCGACGAGCATCAGAAAGAGGGTGGGCATCATGAACTTAACGGCTTTTTCAATGCCAGCCTGCAGACCGCGTGCCGATATCAGCACCGTCGCCGCAAAAAAAGCCGTAAACCAGGGCAGCAAAGATCCAGGCTCGCTGTTCAGGCGATCGAAGATCAGCTGCGACTGCTGTGCATCGATCTGCTGCAACTGCCCGGCAGCCATCTTGTAGGCATAAGCCATCGTCCAGCCGCCAACAACGCCATAAAACGCAAGCGCGATAATGGCGCCACCACCGCCGAGCACCACGCCCATCCACCGCCAGTTTTCCGAGTGTCCG
>Ga0224497_10000325_pt1 | contig 35308 bp, 31 predicted proteins | sample SF_Jul11_sed_USG_4_FD_167970 | JGI IMG/M metagenome (GOLD analysis project Ga0224497, IMG submission 167970) | Sediment microbial communities from San Francisco Bay, California, United States - SF_Jul11_sed_USGS_13 | ecosystem: Environmental > Aquatic > Marine > Sediment | place: USA...
GTAGACAGCACCTCGGGTCCGCTTGAGACTCATACATCGAAGAATACCAAATTCAGCCCGCTCCGCGGGCTTGCTCCTTTCCTCCCCCCAGCAAGCTGGGGGGTATCCAGGAGCAGTATTTTATGAATGCGTAATCAATGTGGTATGGTTTCTCAGGTTTTCTATACATATAGAATGTTGGCTGTTTCTCTTTGCCTTGTTCTTCTCCAGTTTGAGCGTGGTAAAGACTGACTATTCCCAAATCTTCCAATTCTCTTACTACATCTGAATGGTTCCACCAGCGATCCCATGCATCCCAGCATGAGTTGCTGTTAAAGTCTCCAATTATGACAGTATCTTGATTTGAAAAATGGCTTTTATTTTGCTGGAGGTACTTCCACATTTGACCAATGTACTTAAAGGTCGGCGAATTAGCCTCTCTTGTCCATACGGCTAAAAGGAAAAAACTGTTATTGACTAAACAAGGCAAAAAAGACTCAAGTCGCCCAGAATCTAACGTCATCAGTTCTAAGTAGACATCTTGCTTGGCAAATATTCCTATCCCCCTGCTCTTATTGTTTCCTATCCATAAATAGTTCTTGCACCAATCCTTGTATTTTTGAACGGGCGTTTGCTTTGGATCTTCGCATTCTTGAATGACACATATGTCAGCCTCTAATGTTGAAAGCAGTTGAAACTTTTTTCTCAGTGCGCCATTACAGTTCCAGCTGACTATTTTCATAACAACTAACCCTAATCAGATTGATTCGTCTAGAATGCGGATTATTGTTTCCCTGGGGACTTATTAGGTCTTTCGAATACTAATCCAATGCTAGCGAATTCTTTTTTCTTCAATTGTTTGCATTCCATTCAGCGGATCCACTAAGGCCCTTCACCTGATTCTATTGGTTTTCCAAATAATATTCCAAGCAGTCATGCCCCTACGGAAAGCCATAATCTCTGCCTATACCCTGAACATCCACGATAACACCAACACAAATTCTAAGGTAACAGAAGGAATTACTCAAAGCCCTCATGTCTCTCTCCCTTTCAATTTTCCGACGCCTGCCGCCCGGCTCCAGGGGCGGACGCCCTAATCATTGGGCGGGCCTTGTTTGAGCCCTTCGACAAAACTCAGGACAGGCTCCGCGAGTTGGTCCGCCCTTCCGTATCCTGCGTCCGTCCCATCCAATGAAGCCGGACGGGGCGTCAATGGTTTTGGGTCCTTTTGCCGAAACAAAAGGATCGCCCCCCAAGGGGAACACAGGGGACCATGGATAAATTGAAATCACTATGACCCAATTAAATGCGAAACTAATTCAAATTCACAGGTTGGCAATTCTTCGGCAATCGCCAAAATATGTCAAGGCGATTCTATTACATCAAGGGTTCGCTGGTGAGGAGAGAAAAGCCACCGTGGTCCAGGACGACTGTCCAATCGGACATGGACTCGGGTAGTTGTCCGCGAAGCGGGGTTTGAATGATGGCCATTTTGCGGCCGGGAGCGGAAAGATGTTGAGGGAGATCTTCGTCATTCAGGTCGAGAAAATAGACTTTGCGTTTGGCATAAAAACTGAGGGATGGGCGTTTCCTGCCAATTTGAATCAATCGGTCATCTTGGCCTAAGTTATAGCCGGCGATGACAGCTAATTCCTGCGGGGGTCCAATGAAATACTGTTGGTAAATAGATAGTCCTCCTCGCGCGACCAATACCGTAAAGATCAGCATCATGCCGCCTCCCACCCATAAGGCCAGATGGCGCTTGGTATCAGATCGCATGCACTGACGCATGAGCATGGTACCCACCACGATGACGAGGCCTACGAGCGACGGGAGCCAGGCCAGGTCCACGTGGACAGCGGCCGGGAATTCTTTGGCAATTTGCTTCATGAACAACTGAAAGACCGCCGGCAAAAACATCATCGCGATGCCCAATAGGTATCCCACCCCGATGAGTATTCGGGTAGAAGCGGTTAATCCAACAGGGAAATCTTCTTTCAAAAATCGCTGCCACCAGACGGCAACCAGGACCGCTGCTGCCGGAAATGCCGGATAGATGTAATGCGGCAGACGCGTGGCCGAGAAGGTAAAGAACAATAGCAATCCCACCACCCAGAAGCTCAGGAAACACTCCAGATGTTGTTCCTGTGACGCAAGGCCTTGTCCCTGCCAGTAGGCTTTCGAACGTTTTAACGCGTGATACAACACGGAAGGGAGACAGGCACTCCATGGGAAAAATCCCACCAATACCACCGGAATATAAAAAAAGAGCGTCCCCCCATGACCTTCCATAGGATTCATGAAACGGCCGGTGGTATTCGCTTGTGCCGCGGCCCAATAGGCGTCTCCATGAATGTGAAACATCATCAAATACCAGGGAGCGGCCACCACCGTGACCAAGAGCATTCCAACAAGCGGGAACCCCCGTTGCCAGAATGTTCCCCATTGCCGTGTGAGAGTGAGATACGGGATCACGCCCACCAGCGGAATGATGATACCCACTGGTCCCTTGACCAACATGCCGAATCCCATGGCCAGATAAAAGACGGCGAAGAGCCATCGCTTGGCCTGCTCATGATGCAACGCATGCCAAAAGCTATAGCCCGCCAGGGTGGTGAACACGACCAACTCCGGATCGGTCAGCACCATCCGATTGATGCCCAAAAACTCCAGGTTCAGCAGCAACATGAACGAAGCCCAGATAGCCACCGTGGGGCCAGCCCACCTTCGAACGAACAGATATTGGAGCAACAGCAGGCAGAGACCGGACAAAGCCGAAGGCAGCCGCGCGGCAAATTCATTGATGCCAAACACGGTATATGCCCCGCTGATGAGCCAATACACAAAGGCCGGTTTGGCATAACGAGGTTCATAGTTAAGGGTGGGGGAAATCCAATCGCCGGTTTCGAGCATTTCCCTGGCCGCTTCCGCATTGCTGCCCTCATCCCGATCCGTTAACCCGAGTGCGCCGAGATCCGGACCAAATAGCCATCCGCCGTCCACTCCCAGCAGCCAGGCGGCCAAGAGCAGCACACACACCACATGGAAAAGAGGAGAGTGCGTAATCGAAGATCGAGGAGAGGACGGAGAGAGGACTGGAGTGAGAGGGCTAGCCACTCACGACTCGCTTATTGGCCTGATGCAGCAGCATGATATTGCGGATATACACCACGGTCCCGACGCTTTGGCCGGCCATGAATACCAGGTCGGCTATATGAATGGCATAGGCTAGCACAATCACACTGCCAACCAGGCTCATGTACCAGAACGACACGGGAATTTGGCTTTCCGCATTGCGTTCCGACACCAACCATTGCACCAGCCACCGTGAGAAAAAAATGCCTTGCCCCAGAAAACCAAATCCTATCCAGAGGAGTTCCTCAAACGACATAGCAAGGAGTACCTGTTTGAACGATTCGAACATATTCAATAAGAGGGGCTAAAGCCCCATAAGAGTTCCATCTACTTAGAACCCCACTGGTGCGTTGAAGGTTTGTCGTGCATGAATGGGTTCCAGCAAGATGGGCACCACAAGGATCCTACGGCTCGGATTTTTCGGGTGGGTGGATGCCTTTCACGGTGTAGTTCAAACAGCGTTTCTGCATCCACCTGACTGCGAAGAGATCATACAGACCGGCAAAAAGCCTGTTGCCAATGCCGTATTTTGATGTCCCATGGGCTCTCGGAAAATGCTGGACGGGGACTTCGGTCACCGTAAACCCATACATTTTCGCCAGCGCCGGGAAAAACCGGTGCATGTTTTTAAATGGAGGAAGACGTTTGACCACGGCCTGCTTGAAGACCTTCATGGAACAGCCGGTATCCGAAATGCCGTCATGCACGGCCCAATTGCGAACCTGATTGGCAATTCTTGACGACCATCGACGGACCAGATTGTCATGCCTGGCTTGTCGTCGCCCACACACTAAATCATAGCGTTCTACGAATGGGAGAAGTTTGGCGAAATCATTCGGGTCATACTGCAGATCACCGTCCATCGTCGCAACAAGCTCTCCCCTGGCATGCCGAAAGCCCGCATCGAATGCCGCCGTTTGCCCATGGTTCCGGTCTAAATGAATCACCCGTATGGCAGAAGACTGAACGGCTAACTGATCCAGCAAGGGGCCACTCCCGTCAGAACTCCCATCATCCACAAACACGAGTTCAAACGCAGCGGATCCACTTTCAGGCCTGGACTCAAAAAACTTGAGCAATTGGCTCGCTAATAGCGGGAGGTTCTCCCGCTCATCTTTAATGGGAATGACAACGGAAATCCAATGGGGCGGCGGGTGGAGGCTCATGGATCGCGAAAACTATGCTACAAGTTTCAACATTATGATGGGACACACGCTGCGGACTCTCCAACCCAGGGAACATTTTACTGAATATCTAAAAAATCGGTCAAACATCCCTTCATCACGAGCCGCTCTCCTCGACCTTCTGTGATCTCCTTGCTGCGCGCTCCAGTCATATCGTCACGGAAAGTTGACCACGGGAACAGCCGGTTGTAAGGTGGGGGACATTATCAAGGAGGCACATTCATGCAAGAAGACATTTTGCAAGCGTATCTGGAAATAGAGCAAGCCATGCAGCGCTATTCCCTGTTATTACAGGAGCACGTGAGCCATCTCCAAACACAAACGGACGAGGAATCCAAAAACCGATTCCATAGAATGAAGGCTGGCTCAAAGGCCATGAGAGACAGCAGTCAGATTTATCTCTCTTATGCGAAATATGTGGCGTATGGGATGCCCGAGGGTGAGGAGCTGGCTGAAGAAGAGGACTTACAAGCCTAGCGAGCCTTCGTACTGCCCAACATCAGCTCCCTTCTGAAGATACAGAGGAGGCGAATTGACCCGCCTTGCCGGCAGAAAAGAATGGTCGGGGCGAGAGGATTTGAACCTCCGACCTCTCGCACCCCAAGCGAGTGCGCTACCGGGCTGCGCTACGCCCCGACATTGTTCTGACCAGTTGTATTCCCATCAAATCGTCATTGGCCGAATACCTAGACCGTTGCTCGACCCAAGATCTTCAGAATACCTTGCAGTTCCACCTTGGCTTTTTCCACACGGTCTTTGGGGACCTGAACGGCTTTTCCTTCTCGTTTTTTGCGATACCAATACCGCTTCAGACCCGCAATCGTATACCCTTCATCATAGAGCATCCGTTTTATTTCAAAGACGGTTTCAATGTCGCCTTTCGAATAGACCCGATGTTTGCCCTGACTTTTCTTCGGTTTGAGAAAAATGAATTCTGACTCCCAAAACCGTAGGACATACGCCGGAAGATTCGTCAAATCGGCGACTTCCCCTATTTTATAAAAGTCCTTCTCCTCGTGTTTGAGTCCAACCCCCATAGCTGCAATCACCCCACGGTGTGTCTAGCAAGAGAATGAACGAGACCGATAGCGGAATTCTTTCCCGTCAAGAATTAACATATTTCTTAAAGAGTTGGCTTGGTCGGAAGGTGACCACTCGTCTGGGCGTAATGGCAATTTCTTCTCCCGTTCTCGGATTCCTGCCTTTGCGCTCTCCCTTGTTCCGGACAACAAAGTTCCCAAACCCGGCAATTTTGACGACTTCCCCCCGTTGAAGCATGGACTTGATCAAATCCAACACGTGCTCCACCATTTCCATTGAGTCGGTCTTTTGGATCGCTGCCGTCTCTGTAATGATTTCGGCAATGTCAGCCTTCCGCATAAATCAGAACCCCCTTACCAGTGGTTTCGAACACCGTTATTACGGATTGTGAGTTCACGCCTCTGACCCTTGTTGCTGGCAGCAACGTAACGGGCAACGCAGATGATGTCAAGAACAGACCTCTTCAGTTGATTCCCCTTTGTGGGCCTGTGATCGGAGAGGCCGCCATCACCCCTGCGGCTTTCTCCTTCATGAGCTTATATTCAATACTGTCGGCCAGGGCCTGCCAACTGGCTTCAATGATGTTTTCCGATACCCCCACCGTTCCCCATTTCTCTTTGTGATCACCGGACTCGATCAGGACTCGCACGCGAGAACCGGTTCCATGTCGCCCGGTCAACACACGGACCTTATAGTCCAGAAGCTTCATTTCCTGTAACTGTGGATAAAAATGTTCCAACGCTTTGCGAAGGGCATGATCGAGAGCATTCACCGGCCCATCACCGACCGCCGCGGTATGTTCAACGACTTCCCCGACTTTGACCATAATCGTGGCCTCGGAAATAGGGTCCTCATTGGTTTTCCGTTTCTCAACAATGATGCGGCACCCCAGGAGTTCAAACGATGGCGTATACGTCCCCATCGCCTTCCGCACTAACAATTCAAAGGACCCTTCCGCTCCCTCAAATTGGTAGCCTTCATATTCCAAGGTTTTGAGGGAATCCAGTAATTCGAGCACCTTGGGATTATCCTGAGGAAGATCCAGTCCGAAGGTTTCCATCTTTCCAAACACGGCACTTCGGCCACTGCTGTCGGAAATCAACACACGGCGATGGTTGCCGACGACATCAGGATTCACATGTTCATAGGTGAGCGGGTTTTTTTGCACCGCATGAATATGCACCCCCCCTTTATGAGCAAACGCGGTATCGCCCACATAGGGCTGCCGTTTATTGGGAGTCAAATTTGCCATCTCGGCCACAAAATGAGAAATGGTGCGGAGGTGTGCTAATCGTCCATCTCCCAGGGCTGTTCGCCCCATTTTCAATTCTAAATTGGCCATGATGGAACACAGGTTGGCATTCCCACACCGTTCGCCAATGCCATTAATCGTTCCCTGGACCTGGATCGCTCCGGCTTGCACGGCTATCAACGAATTGGCGACGCCCATCTCCGCGTCATTATGCGCGTGAATGCCAAACGGGACAGAACAGTTCTGACGGGCCGCCGCAAAGATCTCACCAATATCCCAGGGCATGGTCCCGCCATTGGTATCGCACAATACGATCCGCTCCGCCCCGGCTTCTGCCGCAGCCTGAATGGTTTTCATGGCGTAGTCGGGATTCATTTTATATCCGTCGAAAAAGTGTTCGGCATCGTAAAACACCTGCCGCCCCCTCGACCGGAGATACGCGATAGAATCGGCAATCAGCTCTAAATTGATGGCCAACGTCGTTTCCAACGCTTCCGTCACATGTAGGGTCCAACTTTTCCCAAAGATGGTGACAATTTCTGTTTCTGCGGATAAGAGCGCCTCCAACGTCGGATCGGCCATTGCCGTATTTTTGGCTTTTCGCGTCGAACCAAACGCCACAATTTTGGCGTGCTGCAATGGAGTCGATTTCATGACTTGAAAGAACTCAATATCCTTCGGGTTGGCTCCCGGCCACCCTCCTTCAATGAAATGGACCCCCAGCTCATCTAATTTGAGGGCGATACGAACCTTATCCTCGACCGAGAAGCTGACATCTTCGGCCTGAGCCCCATCCCGGAGGGTTGTATCGTAGATTTCAATGATCGGAAATTGAGAATTCATGTCACGCATAGGCATCATCTATGTACACACACCTCACCACGCTAGGCCTTTTTGGCCCCCGGAGGCGTTTCTAATTCAAATTCCTGGTGCAAGGCCCGAACAGCTAATTCCATGTATTTTTCTTCCACCACACAAGAGATCTTAATTTCCGAGGTACTGATCATCATGATATTAATACCCTCCCGTGAGAGCGTCTGAAACATTCTGGCGGCGACACCGGAATGCGAACGCATCCCCACTCCCACTAATGAGACTTTGGCAATGGCTTCGTTTACCTCTACCGTCCGTGCTCCCACTGATTTGGCAATATCTCTGACGAGACTCATGCCCCGGGTCAGATCGGCTCTCGGCACGGTAAAGGAAATGTCCGTCAGGGAATCCTGACTCACATTTTGAATAATCATATCCACATTGATGGCGGCGTCGGCAATGGAGCAGAACAATGTGGCGGCAATCCCAGGTTGATCCGGGACCCCGACCACCGTGACCTTGGCTTGATTCCGATCGCCCGTGACTCCGGAGACTAAGACTTGTTCCATATCGACATCCTCTTTTACCACGCGGGTTCCAGGCCCGTCTTGAAAACTGGATCGCACTTCCACGGGCACCTGATATTTGGCAGCTAACTCCACCGAACGAGACTGTAAGACTTTAGCCCCCAGACTCGCTAACTCTAACATTTCCTCATAGGAGATTTTATCCAACCGTCTCGCGCCGGGCACAATATTGGGATCGGCCGTGTATACACCATCCACATCGGTATAAATAAAGCAGGTATCGGCCTTCAGCGCCGCGGCCAAGACCACGGCCGTCAGATCGGAGCCCCCACGCCCTAACGTCGTCACATCAGACGCGGCGTTAATTCCTTGAAACCCGGCCACAATGGGAACAATCCCATCACGCAACGCTCCCAGGACCCGGTCCGTATCGACCCGGGAGACTCGAGCTTTGGTATGCACACTATCGGTGACAATCCCAACTTGACGTCCCGTAAAGGATTGCGCCTTGATCCCAAGACTTTTGAGGGTCATCGCCATCAGCGCAATCGTGACTCGCTCTCCGGATGACAGCAACACATCAAGTTCCCGATCATCCGGGTCAATGCTCAAAGTCTTGGCCATTTTCATGAGGCGATCCGTTTCCCCACTCATCGCAGACAACACCACGACCAGCTCATGCCCGGCCAGGCAGGTCTGCTCAATAAGCCGAGCTACGTTTTGGATTCGTTCCAGGCTCCCCACTGACGTGCCGCCGAATTTTTGAATATACCGCGCCATAGGATTTAGTTCTTGCCCGCAACCCGCTCAAGCAGCTTTGTGGCATCACGGAGTGGACGGTTGGCCACCTCTCGTTCATTCAATCTCACCGCATGATCTTCGGGTTTGCCTTTGCGCCCTTCACACACCAGATATGGGGATATAGCCGACACTCCATCCTCCTGCCGGTGCGGACTTGGGGTACATAGTACGACGATCCGGAGGGAATCGTTTTTTTCAACAGACTGATGCATAGCTCCGATCACCTGTTCGTCCACCCGCTGAAGATATTCCACTAATTGTGACGGTGGCACCGCCTGTCCATCCTTCAAGCCCCAGGCGTAAAAGGGAATATGCAGACAGACCAGGTCGTGCGTTTCCAGCACAGGAGACGTTCTGTTGGCTAATTCCTGCAACCAGGCGACATCTCCCCCTCCCACATTTTCCACCTTCACCGTCTGGAGTCCAGCGGCCATTCCAACACCGACATACGGCCCATCAGGTGAAATAACCATACCTTTGACTGGCCACCGTTCTTTTAGATGAGGCAATTCCACAGCCTTGCCGGGGCCCCACAACCATAAACAATTGGCCGGCTTCAGCCCGGCATCAAGGCGCTCTTTATTGACAGGGTGATGGCAAAGGATCGCCCTAGAGGCCGCCATGAGTTCACGTAAAATTTGCGATCCGTCGCCGGTTGGCAGAAACGCCTCGATCGACTGCCCCAGAGCCTCGTGTGGGTTACGACAGGCCACTTTCCCACTCGCGCCCACCCAGACCATCAGATGCCGGTGATGGCTGCCCATGTAAAAATGAATATTTTCAGATATCAATTGTTCATTGATGGCATCAATGAGTTCTCGGGCCTCTTCAGTTTCGATTCCGCCGCCTAAGGGGTCATCCATGAATAACTGGGGCCCAAATTTTTTCCCATCCCCCCAACCGTCCTGCCCACGGAGAGTCACCAAATGACACAGATAGGCGACATCATGGGCATCCAGGACAACCTCCAACCCTCCTGCCTCAAAGGCACCAGGACCGGTATACCATTTGTGTGGATGGTATCCTAATAAAGCAAGCAGGGCCATTTCCCCGCAAAAGGGACGGGTTTCTCGGGGAACTCCTAAACGCCCCAGTTCACCATGCCCCGCCAATTCATCCAGGTGCGGTGTCCGAGCCGATTGCAAAACGGTCTGGTTTCCTAATTCTTGAAATGACTGTCCCGTCAAACCATCGACGTGAATCACGATCGTTTTTCGCACGACCTGAGCCTCACTGTGTTGAGTTAAGTTAGTAGTTGAACAAACAATCTTGGCTTTCAGAAGGCCATGAGGAATTATGTATTTGTTAATTGCGCTCTGACCGCCTCATGGGTGGCAGGAACGGTGACCGGTCGATACGAGACCGAGATGGCCGTATCCGGGTCTTTTAACCCATGTCCGGTTAAGGTACACACAATGACTCCCTCTTTTGGCAACAACCCGGCGCGATTCATTTTGTCAATTCCTGCGAGAGATGCAGCGGAAGCGGGCTCGCAAAAGACCCCTTCTTCACTCGCCACCATTTGATAAGCCCGAATAATTTCTTCGTCAGTCACCATATCCAGATGTCCCTGTGATTCCTCTAATGCTTTCAGGGCAAAATTCCAACTGGCGGGATTCCCAATCCGAATGGCTGAGGCAATAGTTTTCGGTGAATCCACCACATGACCTCTGACCATGGGAGCCGCTCCTTCCGCTTGAAACCCGAACATTCGAGGCAACCCTTGTGTTTGTCCGGCTTCTTGGTACTCCCGATATCCTCGCCAATACGCAGTAATATTCCCGGCGTTCCCCACCGGCAGGGCATGAATGACCGGGGCATACCCCAACTGATCACAAATTTCCATGGCCGCCGTTTTTTGGCCTTCTATACGAAACGGGTTAATTGAATTGACTAACTCAATCGCCGTTTCTTGACACAAATCCTTCACGATCGTTAAAGCCTGATCGAAGTTCCCATCGATTTGAATGACCTGGGCACCATGCATGAGGGCCTGGGTCAGCTTACCCAATGCAATATTCCCTGCCGGAATGACGACATACACCGGCAAACCCGCTTTCGCCCCATAGGCCGCTGCCGAAGCGGAGGTATTGCCGGTCGAGGCACACATGAGTCCCCTGGCCTTGTTTTCCACGGCTTTAGAGACCGCCATGGTCATCCCCCGGTCCTTAAAGGAACCGGTTGGATTGGCCCCTTCTATCTTCAGATACAGACCCAGGCCAGGACAAATTTTCCCGGCTAAGCGCTTTGCTGGAATGAGTGGTGTATTCCCCTCCTGTAGTGACACGATCGGGGTCTGCTCTCCCACCGGGAGAAATTTCCGATATTCCTCGATAATGCCACGCCAAGGAATCATCATGGCTTGTCCCCCTTCGTGACGCGATGTGACTTCATGTATTATTCCACCCCTTCCATACGGAGTAACGTCGTCGGCTCTGACACCATGGGCAGTGCATTAATCTCCTGGAGTGCCGATTGAACCGCTCGCTCTACCGAACGATGCGTCAAGATGACCAACGGTACCGTTTGTCCTTCCTTTCGCCCTTTTTGAAGGACAGAGGAGATGCTGATCCCACGCTGCCCGAGAATCCCTGATATGGCCGACAGGACGCCGGGTTGATCCTTGACCATGCACCGCAAATAATACCGGCTTTCAATGTCGTCCATCGGTCTAATGGCAATGGGCACACGCGATTCCCATTGGAATGAGGTCACAGGAACCCGTCCGGCAACCCCGGCTAAGCGATTTCGTGCCAGGTCGATAATATCTCCCACGACGGCACTGGCCGTTGGAAGCGACCCGGCCCCTTTGCCGTAGAGAACTACATCTCCAACAGCATCACCAATCAGGTGAATGGCATTGTAGACCCCATTCACTTGTGCAATGGGAGATCCGGCCGGCACCAGGGCGGGATGCACTCGTGCCTCAATGGCATTCTCTTGAAGTTTGGCGATTCCCAACAATTTAATGGTAAACCCGAGTTCACGGGCAAACTCGATATCCACCGTCGAAATATGAGAAATTCCCTCAGTAAAGATGCCTCGCATGGGCACGGGAGTTCCATACGCAAGATTGACCATGATGGCCAATTTGTGAGCCGCATCAACGCCATCAACATCCAGTGACGGATCCGCTTCGGCATACCCTTCCCGTTTAGCTTCCTGTAAAATTTCGTCAAAATCACGGTGCTCGTTGGTCATCCGGGTCAGAATATAATTCGACGTACCATTCATAATCCCCGTAATGGACAACATCCGGTTCGCAGCCAACCCTTCGGTCAGCGATCGAATGATGGGAATGCCTCCCCCGACGCTCGCTTCAAACCCGAGATCAACGCCGGCCTTGAATGCCGCCTCAAAGATCTCTTCGCCATGATCGGCCAACAACGCTTTATTCGCCGTCACCACGCATTTTTTGCGTTCAAGCGCCTGAAGAATAAACCGTTTGGCAGGTTCATGCCCGCCAATCAATTCCACGACAATATCAATCGCAGAATCATCCAGAATGTCCCGGACATCCGTCGTGAGCACCCCTTGTGGCACCGAAACCCCGCGATCTGTTGTGATATCCAAGTCCGCAATCCGCACAAGCGACACGGGAACCCCGACACGTTTCGCGATGAGGTCGGCATTCCCTTGGAGAATCTTCACGACTCCTGTTCCCACGGTGCCGAACCCGATTAACCCAACCTGGACAGCATTTCGCATTACAAATCCCCGTCAAATTTTAAGGCCTGACGGATTCCTCGAACCGCCTGAAAAATCCGGTGTTCATTTTCGACTAAGGCGAAGCGAACATAGTCATTGCCGCCTTCGCCAAACCCTATTCCAGGTGAAACCGCCACTTTGGCATCCCGTAACAGTAACTTGGAAAACTCCAATGATCCCATTCCAAGATAGGGTTGTGGGATTTTTGCCCAAGCAAACATGGTCGCGCGAGGATAATCGATCGGCCAACCAATGCGGTTGAGTCCACGGACCAGGGCATTGCGCCGTCGCTCATATCGCCCCACAATTTCTTTCACGCAATCCTGCGGACCGTTCAAGGCAATAATACTGGCAATTTGAATGGGCTGGAACATGCCATAATCCAGATAACTTTTGATCTTGGTCAACGCGCCGATGACTTCACGATTTCCGACGCAAAATCCTACACGCCAACCCGGCATGTTATAGCTCTTCGAGAGGGAGTAAAATTCCACGCCAATTTGCTTGGCCTCCGGAATTTGAAGAAGGCTGGGGGCCTTGTATCCATCGAAGACGATATCGGCATACGCCAAATCATGAATGACCCAGACCTGATGTTCCAGAGCAAACTCCACCACCTTTTTAAAAAACTCCAGATCAACGACGCGAGTGGTCGGATTGTGCGGAAAACTGATGATCAACGCTCGAGGAGCCGGTTGCGTTTGCTTGAAGGCCTTTTTCAGATTTTCAAAAAAATCCGAATCAGGGCCTAGTTCAACCCCGCGCACTTCGCCACCCGCGATAATCACACTGTACATATGAATCGGATACGTGGGGGTCGGCGCCAGGACCACATCACCCGGTCCCACCATGGCTAGGGCCAAATGCGCCAAGCCTTCTTTCACCCCCAAGGTCACAATCGCTTCCGTCTCAGGATCAAGACTAACCTCATAATTTCGTTGATACCAATCACAGATCGCATGGCGCAATTTCGTAATACCGCGTGAGGCCGAATAGCGATGATTCCGCCCGAGTCGCGCCGTCTCAATCAATTTGTCCACGATATGACGAGGTGTGGGCTGGTCGGGGTTACCCATGCCCAAATCAATAATATCTTCTCCCCGCTTCCGTGCTTGGAGTTTTAACTCCTGGACCTGGGAGAAGACGTATCCTGGCAGTCGTTGAATTCGGTAAAAAGGTTCCATTGTTTGTGTAAAATGACGAAACGTCCTTGATGGTTTGGGAAGGAAATGAATTGAAAATCGTACGATTTAATAGAGATTTTATTCTAGATGAGGGGACGCGACCAGTCAATTTCAGCGCACAGGAATTTTCAACCAACCTTCCGCAACTCTCTCGCTCCTCACCAGAATTTCCGTTTATTGCAGGAAGATTTTCCCTTTTGCCATAATGGGGTCTCGTAGGTTCATCACTCATCCAGACCTAAAAGGACTTCCATGGCACGACTCGGCGTGAACATTGACCATGTGGCGACCCTTCGCCAATCTCGTGGTGGACATGAACCAGACCCCATTATGGCGGCTTCGTTGGCACACCTTGCCGGGGCCGATGGCATTGTGGTGCACCTCCGGGAGGACCGGCGGCATATTCAGGATCGGGATCTGACCATTTTGCGTGAAATCGTGCAGACTCATCTCAACTTAGAAATGGCCGCGGAAGACTCAGTGGCCAAAATTGCCCTGAACATTAAACCCGATCTGGTGACCCTCGTACCTGAACGGCGCCAGGAACTCACCACAGAGGGTGGGCTGGACGTGATCGAGCACCGGGACCGTATCCAGGCCATGGTGCAATTACTCCATGAAGGAGGCATTCCCGTCAGTCTGTTTATTGATCCTGATGTCAATCAACTTCGCGCCGCCCACAAGGTTCAAGCAGACTGGGTGGAACTCCATACCGGTCGGTACGCCAATACCCGCCGTCAACAAGAAGAAGATGCTGAATTTGACGCGTTGGTTCAAACGGCCAAACTTGCGTCGAAATTAGGATTGCACGTGAGTGCGGGACATGGGCTGAATTATCGAAATACTAAACGGCTGACCAGCATAGCTGAAATTGAAGAATTCAACATTGGTCATAGCATTATCGCTCAGGCGGTGTTTGTCGGACTTGAACGGGCAGTCCGTGACATGAAACACCTCCTGGGTTAGGGTCTACGAGAAGAAACATCATCATCGTCATACACTGGCAATTATCCAGAGACATTCACGACTCAATCCAAGAGAATACTGCAGAAAGCAAATATCGTCCTTGACCCGTCTACGCATCGTTTGCTGGTGTTCATGCTTTAACCAACCATTTCGCCTGGTTCATGTGATCCGCCTATGTGGGTAGTGACCGCTGCACAAATGCAAACGCTTGATCGGCGTACGATCCAAGAAGCCAAGGTTTCAGGTCTCACCTTGATGGAACGGGCTGGCAGCGGCGTGGTGACTCACCTCATAGAAGCCTGGGGTCTACCTAAAGGGAAAAAGGTCGTCATCCTCTGTGGCAAGGGCAATAATGGTGGAGATGGTCTTGTTGTTGCCCGGCTTATGGCAAAAAAAGGGGCAAAGCTGAAGGTTGTCTTGATGGCTCCGCTCAAGGAACTAAGTCCCGATGCGAAGATTATGTATCGGCGGCTTAGCAAGATCATCAGACCATCCCTGTTTACCGTCAACCCCTCGGAGGAATCGCTGCATTCCCTTACCCAAGACGCCGACCTTCTTGTCGATGCGCTCCTAGGTACAGGCCTCTCTTCTTCGGTTCGCATGCCCTATTCCTTCGCCATTGAAGCCATGAATGCCTCACGGGCCTTTACCGTGGCCATAGATATTCCGTCCGGATTGGATAGCAATACCGGGGCTACATTGGGAGTCGCTGTTCAGGCCGATCTCACGGTGACGTTCGGATGCCCGAAACTCGGCCTATATCTGGATTCAGCCATCGACAAAGTGGGAAACATCGAAGTCGTCGATATTGGTATTCCCCAGGACTTTGTGTTGGATCTGAACCCCCACATTCACCTTCTGTCACAAGAGATGGTTCGCTCACTCATTCCGCCTCGCCCTCCATCCTCGCATAAGGGGACCTTTGGACATGCAGGGATTGTGGCTGGTTCACCAGGGAAAACTGGGGCTCCGGCCATGGCCGGCCTAGGGGCGCTTCGTATTGGAACGGGGCTGGTGACCGTGGCCACTCCTCAGAGCGTTTCCCCCATCTTGGAGTCAAAGCTTCTAGAAGTGATGACAGAGCCCATGCCGGAATCGTCCCAACACCTGCTGGGAATGGAGGCCTATCCGGTCCTTTTTGCTTTCGCAGCCACAAAATCGGCTCTGGCATTCGGACCTGGTATGGGCATCTCTCCTGAAACAACCGAACTCTTGCGTCTTCTCCTTCCTCAACTGGAGGCACCCTGCGTTCTGGATGCCGATGCCCTCAATGGATTAGCGCAACACTGCCAAATATTCTCATCAATGAAACGACCGCCTATCCTGACGCCTCATCCTGGAGAAATGGCCAGACTCCTTGCAGCCTCTTCTTCCAAACAGGTCAATGAAGATCGCATCGGCGTCAGCAGACAGTTTGCCATGCAACATCAGGTGATCTTGGTACTGAAAGGCGCTCGGACCGTCATCGCCGAACCCGAGGGACAGGTGGCAATTTGTCCAACAGGCAATCCTGGAATGGCTTCCGCAGGAATGGGAGATGTGCTGACCGGGATGATTGCCGGTTTGTTGGCTCAGGGGCTGAGCGCGTGGGATGCGGCCAGAGCGGGCGTCTATCTGCATGGGCTGGCAGGCGATCTGGCCGCCGCCACAATCGGTGAACAAGGGCTAATCGCCGGGGATGTGATTACGGCCATACCCCATGCGCTGACCCATACTCTGTCTCTCCAGTAGGAGCTCCTGAACCTGAATCCCCCTCACACCACGCTTCAGAATTTAAACGACGGTACTCTTCATCTCCAGATGAAATCTGTCCAGGAGACCATCCAATTCGGAGAACGGTTAGGCCAACAGTTAACCGGAGGAGACGTTCTGGCCTTAACCGGTGACCTGGGAACAGGAAAAACCGTTCTCACTCGTGGCATCGCGCTGGGGCTAGGAATTCCGATGGATCAAGTCAGCAGTCCCACATTTACGCTTATTCAAGAATATCCCGGCGCTATTCCGCTTATTCATGTGGATTTATATCGTCTTGAGAGGCCATCCGAAATGTCCACGCTAGGTTTAGAGGAATATTTCACTCCAAACACCATTGTCCTCATTGAATGGGCTGAGCGGTTCCCTCAGATATTACCCCCCGACCACATAGCTATTTGCTTGGAATATGGCGAGACAGAAGACATCCGCCTGTTGAACGCATCTGGAACTGGCCCAAGAAGTATCCGCGTGGTGGCCAACATGCAAAGAAATTTGTCAAAGCCACATTGACTCAACTTATCGGCACCGCATACAACGGAACCTTCATTGTCGTGCTGCCACCCGATCCGAATGAAACAAAGAAACCACTGCATCGACCCACAACTGAAATAGCCAGCGCATGCATTTCAGCCGGTTCCTACCACATCCAACAACGATAACCACGAAACAGCCTACCCGATGAAAGACCAAGAACTCTCCCCGCTCATGCGCCAATTTCAGGCTGTGAAGGCTCAACATCCTGATGCCATTGTATTTTTTCGTGTTGGGGATTTTTATGAAATGTTTTTTGAGGACGCTGAAGAAGCCTCGAAGCTTCTTGGCATCGTGCTAACTGCACGCGGAAAGGCGAAAGGGGAGGCCATCCCTCTTTGCGGGGTGCCCTATCACACCTCAACCGGGTATATCGCCAAGCTCTTAAAAGCTGGAAGAATCGTGGCCTTATGCGAACAAGTTGAAGACCCCAAGCTTGCCAAAGGGCTCGTCCGTCGTGAAGTCGTTCGGGTCTATACCCCGGGAACCTTATACGATCACGAATTGCTTCCTGCGCGAGAGGCCAATTTCCTGTCGGCGCTGTTTTACCACCGAGCATCCTCTCCAGGGGATACCACGCAAGAAGATCGCTTCGGACTGGCCTCCCTGGACCTTTCAACCGGCGAATTTTGGATTTCCGAATCCTGGATGAAGCATTCGTTACAAAGTATTGTCGATGAACTCGTCCGCTTGGAGCCTAAAGAAGTCATCTTTCCTGCTCAACTACAGAAGGAAATAGCATCCGCATTCCAATCCTTGCCCATCGCCCGTATCGTGCCTCGCGATGCCAGCACTTTTGACCTTGAGGCAAGCAAGACGATCCTTACCAGAATTTTTCAGGTCACCCATGTCGAAGACCTCCAGCTACATGGCCTCCGGCCTGGTCTTCAGGCTGCCGGTGGCCTCTTGCACTACCTGGCCGACACTCAGCCAACACTGGCGCATGCCCATATACGACGGCCATGGATTCGACTCCTCGAACATGAAATGCAATTGGATCAGACGACCCTGCGTAACTTAGAGATCCTCAAACCCGTTTCCGACCAGCGCCAAAGCCCAACCTTGCTCAACACCTTAGATGAAACCAAAACCCCTATGGGCACGAGACTCCTGCGGGAGTGGATCGTCCGTCCCCTGACCCAAGTCTCCGCCATTCAACTGCGCCAAGACGCGGTAAAGGAGTTGGTCCTCAATCTTGGGGTTCGCATGACGATTCGTGACCATTTGAAGTCGGTGCAAGACTTGGAACGACTGAATAGTCGCATCGTCTTGGAGGTGGCCAACCCTCGAGATCTGATGAACCTCCATCGCTCCCTGGAAAATTTGCTTTCACTCCAGCAACTCGTATCCTCACTCCAATCTTCCATGCTGCAATCCATTCATGCCTCTTGGGATCCTCTCCAGGATGTCTCCTCCTGGATTGCCGGCGCCATCGTTCCCAATCCACCCCTTTCGGCAAAAGAGGGAGGCATTTTTCGTGAAGGGGTAAATGCGGAACTTGATGAGTTGCGAATTTTGACAAAAGAAGGAACACGGTTACTAGCCGAAATGGAGACTCGAGAACGCCACCGAACCGGCATCGACTCGCTCAAGGTGAAATTCAATCAGGTCTTTGGCTATTACATTGAAATCACCAACCCGAATTTATCGCGAGTCCCTCAGGATTATCACCGAAAGCAAACCCTGGTCAACGCCGAACGCTTTACCACAGGAGAACTCCAGGATCTCGAAGGCCGACTCTCCAGCGCAGACCAAAAATTGAAAAACCTGGAATATCAATTATTTAGCGACATCCGTCTTCGGATCGCATCGGCCACCACGAGAGTCCAGACAATGGCCCAACGTTTAGCCACCCTTGACGTCCTGACAGGTTTGGCGGAAGTCGCCACCATCAACCGGTATCATCAACCAATAGTCCATGAGGGAGGAACAATTCAGATTACTGAAGGTCGCCATCCGGTCATTGAGCACATCCAACAGACTGAAGGATTTATTCCCAACGATACGACACTGGACTTGGACACCAACAGGCTTTTATTGATTACCGGTCCCAATATGGCTGGAAAAAGCACATACTTGCGGCAGGTAGCCCTTATCGTGCTTATGGCTCAAATGGGTAGTTTTGTGCCGGCTGAATCAGCACGAATCGGCATCGTCGACCGGATTTTTACCAGGGTGGGCGCAGCCGATGACCTCAGCGCCGGCCAGAGCACCTTTATGGTCGAAATGAGTGAAACAGCCAGAATTTTGGATACGGCGACTTCGCGAAGCCTATTGTTGTTGGATGAAGTTGGCAGGGGAACCAGCACCTATGACGGACTGAGTATCGCCTGGGCACTAGCGGAATATATCTTAGACCGGGGACATCTCGGAGCCCGAACCCTTTTTGCCACCCATTACCATGAAATGACCCAATTAGAGACACTCCGGGAAGGCGTCAAGAACTATACGGTCCTCGTTCAAGAGAAAGGGCAAGATATCCTGTTCCTGAGAAAGATCGTCCCAGGAAAGGCTGATCGGAGCTATGGCATCCAAGTCGCTAAGCTGGCAGGAATACCAAAACCGGTGCTAGATCGTGCAAGAAATGTGTTAGCTCAACTGGAACAGGATACGTCCTCTACAAATGTGACACCCTCCGATGAGCCGATGAATATCCCTATCGAACATGCCTCTCTTAAACCCCATGTCATTTTAGACGAAGTCAAACAGATGGATCTCTTTTCGATGACTCCGCTTGAAGCCCTCAATAGGCTAGCTGACTTCAAAGCTCGATTGAACGAGAACGAGCCTTAAAAACAGAAAGGCCAGCGTATATTACGCTGGCCTTTCTGTACTACCATTAGTAAACTTAATTTCAGAATCTTACTTGTCTGGACTCCAAATCCCCAAACCTTGATCGGAATAAGGAATGACGCCCGCAATCGCCGGCCCATCAGGAATTAACACGTCATACAACATTTTCCGGTTGTTTGGCCAACTGTCTGCCGCAGTGGCTTGATCAGGCGTAAGTGACCTCAGGCTAAAAATGCTTCGTGGTTTGCCTGGGGTTCCCGCCACATCAGTGGCCGGCTTAGCTGATGAAGCCACCCGGTGGTTTTGCTCTGTTTCTTGAACCACGATTTCAACCATGCCATAGTTCGAAGGCTTTGTGTCCGTCATCACAGCTTGGCTTGAGGAATCTTTACCAGCTGCAACAAGTGTTGCCCAGACTTTGTCGTCCGCCGGATACACTTTGAGGTTTTTGCCCGGAAAATACTTCTGCCAATAATAACCACTTTCCGCATTACCGCCAAAAACAGCAATATTGATCCATACCGCTTTATCATAAGGATCAATCACAGCGACCCTTCCAACCAGAGTCGTCGGCTTGCTTAAGTCACCCCACTCAAACCGCTCTTGGAATGCTTCGATGGCCATCGCACTGGAGGCCATTGCCCCCACTAGCGCTACGGCTCCAACAAGGGCCAACCCTTTCTTCTTAGCACTTTTCATAATGGCTTCCCTCCTCGACTAAAATTTTTATTCTACTCATGAATTATCAGGAAATGTTCACTATTGTAACAATTTAAAGCCGGTCACCGTATGACCGCTTACTTGCACTTCCATGGCCACGAAATCTTGGGCGGCCTTGGTGATTTGGTCCATTAAGGCTTTGTCCTTGACAGCCAAACGAACAGTCGTCTGAGGAGTATACCATCCTGAATACGGATTGTTCTTTTCGTTTCCACCCTGGTAACCCCATCCGCAGCAGGAGACCAATGGCTCAGGAAGCGTTTGAATTCGATCATCTGAAGCCCTGCCTGGGGGATTGCCTGTTTCGGCCGGCGCTGAGGTATTCCAGTACTGAATCCCGAATAAAATTTCTCCCTCAGGGTTGTCTGCCCAATGCCCAAATACACGACCCTTCAAGCTGGTAGCTGCCACGCCCTTAAACGAAAGATCACCCTGCATGGTGACATCATTGGGATCCCCCTTCGCCTTAGGGTTTCCTTTCTCAGCTTCATCAGCCAAAACGCCACCCGCAACCCCCATGCTGAGCAGGCCAAAAGCACAGAGAGCTACCAATTCACGACGTAGAGATAACTTCTTCATCTGCTCCCTCCTTAACAGTGTTAGAATGACAAAAATGAAAAACGAACTACTCTTTTATTCTTTGTTTATCTTCACAAACCTTACTTTTCCCAGATTCACCCACCCCTATTCCAAAAAGAAGGAAAAGCCAGGGTTTCGAGAGGGTCCAATGCTACTCATCCAGGTCATGGTTGTCAAGCGGAAAAATGTGCTTTTAGATTTCCCCCCACATCGGAATTCCTTTTTTCGGGATAGGCCCCAATGCCGTGACCACAAACTGCTTGAGATTAAATAATTTCCGGCTTAATTGCCGAATTTGTTCAGGGGTGATCCGATCAATGGCTTTCACGATTTCATGAAGGGTGACATGACGTCCCTGATACAATTCGTCCTTCGCCAGTTTATTCATCCTCCCGTATGTTCCTTCCAATCCCAACATCAAACTTCCCTTTAATTGGGTTTTGGTTCGCTCCAGCTCCTTGCTCACCACATCCCGACGGCACAGTTTGTTGGTCTCTTGACAAATTCGGTCAATCACAGCAGCCACTTCATTTGGGCGGGTGGCCGCATAGACGGTGAGCGTGCCACCATCCAAAAAACTTGAAAGATGCGAATAAATGGTATAAGCCAACCCGCGTTTTTCCCGGATTTCCTGGAATAATCGCGAGCTGACTCCTCCACCCAGAATCGTGGTTAAGACATGCGCCGCATACCGATCTGGATGCCCCACCGGCAACCCCTTAAACCCGACACACACATGAACCTGCTCCAACGGTTTGGCGTGAAGACTTTGCCGTTCCTGCGGCTGATCGGGCCAAGGCGTTTCCCGGATTGTTGGCGGAACCTTGCCGTTCTCGCTCCTCTTCCATTGACCAAAATAAGCATTGACGGTATCAATGATTTCTGGAAATGAAAAGTTGCCGGCTACTGCGACTATCGTGTGTTCAGGGCGATAGTGCTGCTGCCTATACTGCATGAGCAATTGGCGGCTGAGTCGCTTCATCGACCGAGGCTCTCCCAAGATCGGACGCCCCAACGGGTGAGAGCCAAAGATATCCCTGGCATGCAATTCATGAATATAGTCCTCAGGGTCATCCTGGACGGTACGGATCTCCTCAAGTACGATCTGTTTTTCTTTTGCAATGTCTTTGGAAGAAAACCGGGAATGGTGGAAGAGATCAGCTAAGAGATCAAAGGCCGACCCCATTTGTTGGTCGAGGACCTTGACGTAAAAAGCGGTGGCCTCATGAGTGGTAAAGGCATTCATTTCGCCACCCAAAGCATCGATCTCATTGGAAATTTGGAACGCTGTCCGTTTTGGCGTACCCTTGAACATCATATGTTCAATGAAATGAGATACGCCACCCTCACCTTTTCCTTCGTTACGGCTTCCGACCGTGGCCCACACCCCTAAGGCAACGGATTTCAATGAAGACATCCGCTCCAGGACAACCCGAACCCCATTGTCCAATACCACTTTTTTATACACGTTGCTGCACCAAGGAAGGTTTAAGAGGTGAGCTGATCGTTGTCCGTCTGTTCGGCCATGGCGTCTTTGCGACTCAGACGAATCTTGCCTTGCCGATCAATTTCCAGGACCTTTACAAGAATCTGTTCACCTTCAGAAATTTCGTCCGTGACCGATGCCACACGGTGAGGAGCCAGTTGCGAAATGTGCACAAGCCCATCCATCCCAGGAAGAATCTCCACAAAGGCGCCAAAATCTACAATCTTTCGCACAGTCCCGAGATAGATTTTTCCAATCTCCGCTTCTTCAACAATCCGTAGAACCATATCCATCGCCTTCTGCGCCGACTCTCCGTCTACTGCCGCAATCGTGACCACTCCCGAGTCATCGACATTCACCTTCACTCCACAGTCTGCAATGATGCTACGAATCATTTTACCCCCAGGCCCAATCACATCCCGGATTTTATCTTGCTTGATCTGAATGGTGGTGATACGTGGCGCATAGGCCGCCAACTCGGTACGAGGTACAGTCAAGCATTCATCCATTTTCCCAAGGATGTGCAATCGCCCCTCACGAGCCTGCGCCAAAGCCTGCCGCATCAGGGCAGGGGTAATTCCCGCAATCTTAATATCCATCTGCAAGGCTGTGACTCCATCTCGTGTTCCTGCCACTTTGAAATCCATATCGCCAAGATGGTCTTCCATGCCCAAAATATCTGAAAGAATGGCCACGCCACCCTGTTCCAAAATTAATCCCATCGCAATTCCTGCCACTGGCGTTTTGATGGGCACTCCCGCATCCATCATGGCTAAGGCGCCGCCACAAATCGTCGCCATTGAGGAGGACCCGTTTGATTCCAGAATATCCGAGACAAGCCGAATGGTATACGGAAACTCCTCCTTGGAGGGAAGCACTGCCTCTAAGGCCCGTTGGGCCAATTTGCCATGCCCGACTTCCCGCCGTCCGGGACCACGAAGCATTTTGGCCTCGCCCACGCTAAAAGGCGGGAAATTATAATGCAACAGAAATGACCGGAAATACTCGCCTTCCAACGCATCAATCCGTTGCTCATCATCTGACGTGCCCAAGGTCACCACAGCCAAGGCCTGGGTTTCCCCCCTGGTAAATAACGCAGAACCATGCGTGCGAGGAAGAAACCCTACCTCAGAGGATATCGGACGAATGTCGGATAGACCTCGGCCATCGGCTCTCTTCTTTTTTTCCAGGATCATTCTCCGGACTTCGGAATATTCCAATTTCTCAAACACCTTCTTAACCTTGGCTTTTCGGTCGGCATCGTCTCCAGCAACTGTCTCAATCGCTTCTTGGAGAATTTTGGCGAACCGATCTTCACGTTCCGCTTTTGCGGGTATATACATCGCTTCACAAATAGGAGCGGCCGCGACTTTGCGGACGGCTTGCTCAATTTCAGGGTCGATGGCTTCCACCTGCAACACCCGCTTGACTTTCCCCGCCTTTGCTCGTAATTCCTCAATTTTTGCGACAATATGTTGAATTTCCCGATGGGCCAGTTCGATCGCATCAATCATCATGTCCTCGGAAAGCCCATCTGCACCAGCCTCAACCATCATCACGGCGTCCTTGGTTCCAGCCACGACAAGATTTAGCTCACTCTCCTCCTGTGCCTTCTTATCTGGATTCACCACAAATTGCCCGTTCACCCTTCCAATTCTCACTCCTGCCAGAGGTTCGGAGGCTGGAATGTCTGAGATGGCCATTGCGGCCGACGCGGCGACAATGCCAATCACATCCGAAGACATGGTCTGATCTATTGAGAGCACCGATACAATGATCTGAGTTTCAAAGAAGTACCCCTCCGGCATTAACGGGCGAATAGGCCGGTCGATGAGCCGGCTGGTTAACACCTCTTTTTCGCTGGGTGCCCCTTCCCGTTTAAAAAACCCACCAGGTATTTTCCCAGCTGAGTACGCTTTTTCTTGATAGTTCACAGTGAGAGGCAAGAAATCAGCGTCAGGTTTTGAGGTCTTTGAGGCTACCGCCGTGGCCAATACCACGGTATCCGCATAGGTCGCCAACACGGCGCCATCCGCTTGCTTGGCCATTCGACCAGTTTCCAAACGAAGCGGGCGGCCACCAACTTCCATTTCAACGACATGAATCATGTTTCAACCTTTCTGATCCTTGAGTGGATTATGATATGGAGTCTGAGGCTTCGCTTCGCATTGAGAACCGGGCATTCTCACCCATCTCATTGATTCTGCTCACCCTAATATCTGTATTCTGTCTTATTTTCGTATGCCCAGTGCAGCAATCACGGCTTGATATTTTCCCTCGTCTCGACGCCGCAAATAATCTAATAACTTTCTTCGCTTGCTCACCATTCGCAAAAGGCCCCGTCGAGAATGATGGTCTTTTTTGTGTGTTTTGAAATGTTCGGTCAAACTCGTAATTCTATTTGTTAACAAGGAAATCTGCACTTCAGATGAACCCGTGTCCTTGTCATGAATCCGATGAGATTCGATTGCCGCCGTTTTTGCTTCTTTCGTTAAGCCCATAACTCCTCCTCCATTCCCTCAAGGGTGCATGAGTTCAGTAAGAAATTTCTTCTACGAATGTGGTCTTATCCATACTAATCGAGACTCATTGTTCTCATATCCTAGGCGAACACCGTTTCAATCGCTAATACCGGACCTCCCTTGCCTGTCTGAAAAATCGGACCTCTCCCTAAAGCAAGCAATTGCCCATCTTTCTGTTTCACCCTCACCATAATATTAATATTGCCCCCTATGGGTGAAACGCTTGATTCCAAACCTGAGTTGACCACACGATCCCAGGAGATGGCATTCCCATGGAGTACCTTTCGGGCATCATCCACATCAACCACCACAGCGGGAAACCCTTCAAGGGCTTGGTCCAAACCCAAAAATGCCCCATCCAGGTGGGAAAATTCAAGTCCTCCCAACAAGGATTCCATCTCAAGGGCCTGATCAACATGGATAGGCCCGACCCGTCGACGTTGAAGCCATTTCAAATGTCCTCCCACCTGTAACAAGTTCCCAATATCTTCACAAAGAGTTCGAACATAGGTTCCCTTAGAACAGACGACTCGAAACGCGACCTCAGGGATATCCAGTCTTTGGATTTCTAAATCATGGATCACCACGGTTTTAGCCGGTCGGTCAACCGTTTCGCCTCTCCTGGCTTTTTTATACAAGGGTTGCCCCTCGATTTTCACAGCCGAGTACATTGGTGGCACTTGTTGGATAGACCCTTGAAACGTCGCAAACACTGACCGGATACGATCCTCTGTCAGCGACTCCACTGAGGATTCTTCTAGTACCGTACCCCAAGCATCTTGCGTATCAGTCCGTTGGCCCAATTGAAGCACGGCGGCATACTCTTTTTCCCATCCCAAAAGATACTGCGCAATTTTGGTTCCTTTTCCAACTAAGACCGGCAATACCCCTGTCGCGTGAGGATCCAGGGTACCCGCGTGCCCAACTTTTTGGATACCCAACCCAGACCGGATCCGTTGCACCACATCATGCGATGTCCATCCATCAGGTTTATTCACATTCAGGACTCCGTGTAAGGACATCCTCTGCGCTACCTTCCCGGTTTCAGAATGGTCGATGCAAGAAGCCACTGGTGCCATCACAAGCCTACGCTTTCGCTCTTGTTAGGGAAGAGAGGATGCCTCAGATTCCCCGGATTCCTCAGGAAGAGAATCCAACAACCTTTCAATCCGATTGCCATACTCGGCGCTCGTATCACGATAAAAGACTAATTCCGGTGTATATCGAAGATTTAACCGTCGGCCCAATTCCGTTCGAATAAACCCCACAGCGCTTTTCAGACCAGGGCCGGTTACCTGATCAAAATGGGCTTGATCCAAAGCAGTCACGTATACCCGTGCGATTTTGAGATCCGCAGTCATCTTCACGCCTGTCACCGTCACGAATTGGATACGTGGATCTTTCGTTTTTCTGGAAAGGATCTCTGCCACTTCCATCCGGACCTGATCGGCAACCCGCGTCGCCCGACTGACATTTGGTTTTGCCATGACGTGAAAAATAAATGGGAGCTTACAGGACTTCAATCTGAGATCGTAATAGCTCCAGGGAGGGATTCGATCGAATAAGGTTGAGGACCTGGTCTAAGACTTGGTTGACCCTTCCCGTGTCATTCGCCACACACGCCACCCCCAAAATGGCTTTTTGCCAAAGGTCATGTTCATCAATTTCAGCAACGGAAACATTAAACCGATTCCGCAATCGGGTAATCAAGCTTGAGAGAACCTGACGCTTACCTTTCAGCGATTGCACATCAGGAATGCGGAGTTCAAGCGTGCACAACCCCACCATCATCCCCATTCAGGATTCCCTTATCGATTCAGCGTTATAATTTTGTGGCCTCCTCTTCCAATACATAGGCCTCTAACACATCTCCGATTTTTAAATCATTAAAATTCTCAACCCCAATTCCGCATTCATAGCCCTGCTGAACTTCCCGTGCATCATCCTTAAACCGTCTCAATGATCCAATCTTTCCTTCATAGATGGTCACCTGATCACGAACAACCCTCACTTTGGCATTGGATCGGGATATGGACCCATCATTGACGTAACAGCCGGCAATGGTACCCATTTTCGGAACAGAGAATAGTTGCCGAACCTCCGCATGCCCCATCACGCGTTCCTTGATCGTCGGAGCCAAAAGCCCTTCGGCAGCGGAACGAATATCATCAAGAATATTATAGATGATGGTGTACAATCGAATCTCGACACCTTCACGCTCAGCAATGGCGGCCGCCTTCGAATCCGGACGAACATGGAATCCAATGATGATCGCTTTTGACGCAGCCGCTAACAACACATCAGTTTCGTTGATGCCTCCCACTCCACTATGAATGAGCTTCAGCTTGACCGCGTCGGTAGAAATCTTCAGAAGTGCATCGCTTAAGGCCCCCACCGATCCTTGCGCATCCGCCTTGACGAGCAGGGGCAATTCTTTAATCTCCCCGTCTTTGGATTCTGCATAGAGTTCCTCCAGAGTTCTTCTGGACGAAGACGCAAAGCCAACATCTTTTTGCTTTTGATGCCGGGCCTGGGCAATTTCCCTCGCGGCCCGTTCATCCTTCACCACGACCAGTTGATCCCCGGCTTCAGGAACCCCCAATAAGCCGATGACTTCAATCGGTATCGATGGCCCAGCCTCTTTCAGTCGTTCACCTTTATCCGATGTTAATCCTCGAACCCGGCCACTCACTGACCCCACCACAAACGCATCGCCGATTCGTAAAGTTCCCGCTTGAATCAACACGGTGGCAACCGGCCCACGCCCCTTATCCAATTTGGCTTCCAACACGACCCCTCGAGCGGGGCATGTGGAATCGCCTTTCAATTCCATAATTTCTGCCTGAAGTAACAGCATGTCGAGCAGTTGGTCCAACCCCTTGTTTTGCTTGGCCGATACTTCGACAAAAATGGTTTGGCCTCCCCATGCTTCAGGTTGCAAACCATGCTCCGCTAAGCTTTGTTTGACCCGGTCAGGATTCGCCCCCGGTTTATCCATTTTATTCACGGCCACGATAATTGGCACATTGGCCGCTTGCGCATGGTTAATGGCTTCAATGGTCTGAGGCATCGGCCCATCGTCTGCAGCCACTACTAAGACCACAATATCGGTGACCTGAGCCCCACGAGCCCGCATAGCCGTAAACGCTTCATGGCCTGGGGTGTCCAAGAAGGTCACACCACGTTCACCAGCTTTCACGAATGACGCACCAATATGCTGAGTAATCCCTCCCGCCTCGTGGTCGGTCACCTGGGTCTGCCGAATGGCATCCAACAGCGAGGTTTTCCCATGGTCAACATGTCCCATAACCGTCACAACAGGCGCGCGAGGCTCTAACGTTCCATGTTCTCCACCCTCGAGCACCTCATCCAAGAGGGCTTCCCCTCCCTTAGCAGCCACGGCTTCAACCACGAGACCATAGCCATCCGCAATAAGCACTCCGGCCTCTAAATCCATAGGTTGATTGAGGTTTTTCACAATATTTAAATCCATTAATTTCCGAATAATTTCCGTGGGTTTTTGGCCGATCACTTCGGCGAAATCTTTCACGGATATGCCAGCAGTAACCTTCATGACTTTTTTCCGGGGTTTGGTGACTTCACCCACCGAAGGCTGTTGAACCTGACGGGTACGTTCCTCACGTCGCAGCGTTGGCAGTGGTCGAAGATCTTGCCAGACTGCGGCATCTTCAAAACGAGCGGCAAAGACATCTTCGTCTTTTACCCGCGCAACCTTTTTGATTTTTTTGCCTTTTTCCTCTGTTGAGACCTCTCGGGATGGAACGACAACTTTCTTGTCGAGTTTCCCCTCGCCTTTCCTGTCTTTTTCACTAGCCTTCTCAGAGGGAAGAGCCGCAGATTTGCTCTCCTCAAGCACAGGAGAAGGCGCCACAACACCAGGAGGCCCTCCCGCTTCAGTGGACAATAAACCAGAGGCCTCTTGGTGAGATTCCAGGACAGATTCGCCCGTGGGGACTCCTAAGACTGTGGTCGTTTCCAATTGAGTCCCTAGCTCTAGGCTTGTGGACGGTGGCTCCCCTTTTCCCTCCTCTCGGATTGAGGGGAATTCCTCCATCTCAGCCAGGATTTCCTCTTCCGTTTTTTTCTTCTTAATCAGTATGTGTTTTTTTTCAGCTTTTTTAGGTTCTTCGGTCACCGCCTCAGACCGGTGTTTCCCAGAAGTCGCCGAATCTTTTTTAGGCAGGCGTCCCCCCTCAGAGCTTTTTGCACCGACATTTCCTGAAACGGCTGACTCCCGCGGCTTGGGCGTTGTTTCAGGAGTTTTTCCGAGGAGAACATTCATGGCCCACTTGGCCATATCGTCTTCCACTGTATTGCTATGGGTACTGACCTGGATTCCAAGTCGCACCAATTCAGGAATGAGCAAACGGCTCTCCATCCCAAGCTTTTTGGCTATCTCATGAACTCTCATGCACGTCCTTTACTGTGAAGCCGTATCCTTATAATCCCGAACTCTGCTCTGACTCTGTTGGTACCACCGCTGGATTCTCCACGATTCCATCTTGTGGGGATTCTTCCGTTTCCTTGGTACTTCCCACCGGCTCTTCTATAACCTGCGCAGCCTCTTCAGCCAAGGCAGCTTTAATCTCTCGGTCTCGCTCAAGCTTCTGCTTCTCATATTCAGTGGAGCTAATGATATCAATCTTCCAACCCGTCAATTTTGCCGCTAATCGCACGTTTTGCCCATTCTTCCCGATCGCCAAAGAAAGCTGAGAATCGGCCACCACCACTAATGCCGACTTCTTTTGTTCATCAATCCCAACTTTTTCAATGGAGGCGGGATTCAACGCTTCACCAATAAAAACTCGAGGATCGTTGGTCCATGGAATGATATCGATTTTCTCACCATGCAGTTCCCGAACAATGGCCTGAACACGCGAACCTTTGACCCCAACGCACGCGCCAACCGGATCAACCGCCTTATCGCGTGAGGCCACTGAAATTTTCGTCCGGTCGCCCGGCTCACGAACCACCCCTTTAATTTCAACAATTTTCTCTGTAATTTCAGGCACTTCCAGGCCAAACAACTTCACCACAAATTGCGGATGAGCTCGAGATAAAATGACTTGCACATCCTTGGGAGTTCGTCGAACTTCTAGCAGCAAGGCCCGCACTCGATCACCCCGTCGGTGAGCTTCCCGAGGGATTTGCTCCTGAATCGGCAGAAGGGCCTCTGTTTTTCCAATGTCCACCAGATAATTTCGACGCTCTTGACCCAAAATCACGCCATGGACTAACTCGCCTTCTTTTTTGGAATATTCGCGTTCAATAGATTCCCATTCGGCCTCTCGAACTTTTTGACAAATGACCTGCTTCGCGGCTTGTGCGGCTATTCGCCCGAATTCTTCCAAATCAATGAGTGAGCCAATTTCATCTCCCATTTCAGCTTCATCATCAATTTTCCTGGCATCTTCCAATGAAATCTCTGTTTTGGAATCCAGAACGTTCTCTGCAATGGTCTTTTTCTTCACGATAGAAATTTCACCGGTTTCGGAGTCAATGTCGACTTGAATATTTTCGCCATGCCCAAATCGTTTCTTCGCCGCCGTGAGAAGAGCTAACTCCAAGGCCACAATGACTTTGGCTTTATCAATGCCTTTTTCCCGACCAATTTGATCAATGACCAACATGAGTTCACTTTTCATATGTATTCCTCGCAAGGCACGATAAGCGGTTCACACGGACATGGGCGGTTGGTGCACATTTCCCAAAAACGTTAGAACGTAATCTCTAATCTCGCTTTGGCAATATCATCCCATGCCACAGCTACTTCCTGAGGATTCTTGCTCTGGTCATCCATCAAATGAATCCCCATTTCTGTGACAGTAATCAATTGCCCCAAGACAACTGATTGTTTTTTCATTGAGTTTTTCAGAGTGACTCGCAGTCGTTCGCCCACCACTCGTTGATAATCTTTTTGATCCCGGAGCGGTCGATCTAGCCCAGGGGAAGAAATCTCAAACCGGTACGCGGATTGCTCTGGGTGAAGAACCTCCCAGGTTCGACGCAGGGATTGGTGGAATTGCTCACAATCTTCAATTCCAACTCCCCCCTTTTTATCCAGAGTCAATCGAACCAAAAGGTTGGCGGGTCTCCCAGTGCACTGAACCTCGAGAATATCCACTCCTAAGGCTCGAGCAATAGGTTCGCCCACTTGGCGAATAATTTGCTCAAGATTGTCAGCCGTGAAGGCCACCACAATTCCTCACTACGAGCGGCCACGAGCCAAGACCAAAAAAAAGTGGGCTCACGCCCACTCTACTCAAAAATAACCTAGCATTTTCCATTTTTAAAGGCAAGAGCTCACCCGATTCACCAAAACTTCTTAGTTAGCGGAGTAAAATTCTCTCAACTGTGCCGCCACCCCGAGCAACCTCGTACCATGGGCATAAGAAAGACCCCATGATAAACTATTTGATGAGTAGGATGATACTCACTTCATGGTGGAATCTACGAGAGAGGAGTTCAACCGAATGCCAAGCATAGTCTCTGTGGCCTCCGGTAAAGGGGGGGTTGGGAAAAGCATGGTCGTCAGCAATCTCGGGCTTCTCCTGGCCAGGAAAGGGCATCGCGTCATTCTGGTCGATATGGACATTGGGGGAGCCAATCTCCATATCTTGTTTGGAATATTCCACCCCCCAGCCACGCTCACGGATTTCTTGACGAACACTCTCAAAAATTTGAATGAGATCGCCCACCCCATCCCCGGCCTCTCTTCACTCAAGCTCATTCCAGGAACTGGGGAAACCCTGATTACCGCAAACTTGCAACATGCCAAAAAAAAACGCCTCATTCGACATTTACAAAAACTTGATGCCGATATTATTCTTGTTGATGTCGGAGCAGGCACCAGTTATCACGCACTGGACTTCTTTCTCCTCGCAGACTATTTCCTCGCCGTAGCCACCCCTGACCCCACTTCGGTCTTAGATCTGTATCGATTCATTAAACTTGCAGCCATTCGCAAGGTCCTTACGGCTTTTTTAGCCCGTGACCCGGTGGCGGAAGCGCTTTTGGATAAAGACTTTCATAGTGTCACAGCCGTACTGGAAGCCGTAGGGCAAACGAGCGAATCGGGGGTAGCGATCGCGCAACAGGCTCTCACAGGGTTTCAACCGGCCCTCATCCTAAACCGAATGACGCCCAAATCAAGGATCAATACCCTGCATTTACAACATCTGCTCAAGCAGTATGTCGGAACCGACCTCTCCGTTCTGGGAAATATCCCAGAAGATATTCACGTTCAGCAATCTATCTTGAAATATCTCCCGGTGGTAGAGTTGGCCCCCTCTTCTCCGGCAGCCATGGCGCTAAACCAACTTGCCGAAAATCTACTCGAAATGATGAGCCGAACTCCTGGAGCACTTGGCCAGATGAAAGAGCCCAGGAAGATCCCGGCATGAAGGATTTACTGCCTCTATTGCCAGGACTTTGTTGAAAGAACCAGACGGCTACTTCGCCAGAAATGACAATTATAAGGAGGCGGCAATGCCATGGCCCCACTTTTCACTGATTGTCGCTATCACTTGAAAGTCAGCTGGCCCACCAGGCCTGCCGCAAACCATCTCACCTAGTTGGAAGTTTTAGAGATTTCCGTCAATGCGTCTTCCAATTGTTTGACTTTTTTCTCTAACACGCTGCAATTCTGTTGAGCTACCTCGGCTTCCACCTTCAAAACATCCAACTTCTTGGTTAAGACATCGATCATGCCTTCGGCTGATTGCAAGTTCCTCAGCGCATCAGATCGATCTTCCTCACTTTCCAACCATTGTGAATTGAGGCGTTCAACCACACCTACCCATTCTCGAGCAACGCCCCCCAGCGAATCAGGCACTGGAGGCAAGGTGGCCTCCTTACCTAAGAGTCCAACGGCTTTCTGAACCCAATCAATAAACAGGATGGCTTCCCAAAAATTCAAATCACCCGCACCCTCCGATTCCTCCGCATAGGGCACTGCTGCCCGTCCCCCCGGATCGGAAGGAGGAGCCGGGTCCTTATGAGCTGCCTTGGCACTCGGCTTGGGTGATGAGCCGTTATGAAATTGATGCAGTAACACCGCAACACAATGACGACAAAAAGGTTGCTCGGTCGATGGGCAGGAACACCTGGTCGACAAGGTCCCCGCTCGCAACTTAATCGTTTGAGCATACACGCCATAGGCACCATTGACCTCGGCCATGATTTGCGTCCCGTCCGCATCAAGTATCTTGACTCGTTGGGCCGAAAAATATTGATTGCCTTCTTCGAAGACCGTTCCCCCAACCACAGATTGAAGCATGGCAGCATCTAATTGGTTCAGCTCTTGAGCCGAGCAGGAAATTCTATTTCTCATGCAGGCACCACCTAATCAAAAAAGGAGTGCGTCATCCCCCTCAGAGGGGGAGGATAGTTTAATATTTTGGAGAATTTTACCAAGAATTAACCTTAGAGCCAACTACTAACGTTACATTTTCATGATTGAAAACTACCACGCCCCAGAATTAACGCCTGGCACTCAACCCTGCTGGACGATGCCATCATGAAACCCGCAACCTTCACTGGCCCCACCACTCCATCTTCCTTCCTGGAAAGTCTGCTCGAAGAAGCCCCGGAAACATTGCCCATCCTCCGGCAAAGTTGCATCCAAGTCTTAAATCTTACTCAGGATAAACGCTCAAATGCCAGCGACATTGGAGAAATCATCATGCGCGATCAAGCCATGATGGCGAATGTCATCAAAATCGCTAATAGCCCTGCCTATCATACCCGCACACCAGTCAAAACCCCAACCTATGCGGTGGCCCTTATCGGCTTTGACGTCATTCGCGCCATGGTGGTCTCTGCGCAATTAATCGAACAAGCCGACACCTTCGGAGCCAACACCGCCAACTTGAAGCATATCTTAGCTCGGGCTCTGGTCGCCGGAACTCAGGCGCAGGAACTGGGAAAAGCCATGAAGTACGGGGATGCGGGATCCTTATTTACCAATGCCATGCTCTACTCACTAGGAGACCTCATCCTTGCCCTCTGCCGATCCGATGCGGCCGAACAATTGGAAGCCATACGCCGCGAGAATCCGGCCAACGTCCCTAAAGCCGAATTGGCGCTATTAGGACGACCACTACCCGTCATCGCTGCCGCCATGGCTAAACACTGGAACTTGCCGGACAGCCTGGTTCAACTCCTGGAGAAAAAGCCTGTCTGGCCTCAATCACGGCCCGAAGCAGATCAACAGATTATGGGAAGCATCGTCCGAGCCGCTAATGAACTCAGCTATTGTCTCCTCAACCCATTGGCTGCCGGACAGGGAGAGGTACTCCAAAGCCTAATCAAAGAGTTTCTTCCCCCATTTGGCCTCTCAATGATCCAATTAGAACACACCGTGTCCAAAGCCTTTAGCCAAGCCTCAGAAATCGCCTCGGCCATCAACATTGATCGACAGCACTTTCTTCCCGCTGCTGATCCTGAACACACACCTATTCACAATCAACACTTACATCGCCTCACCCAAACCATCCGACAGGCCCTACACCCTGAAGGGACTCCTTTTGCGGAATCGGCAGAACCGGCTCAGCAAGAATCATCTTCTCTCCCCCCCTCACCCACATCAGATAGACCATTGCTAGATTTCACCATTCAATCCATGAAAATATCTGAACCCTCCTCGCTGCTCACCTTTGCCACCCGAACTCTCTATGCTTCATACGGATTTGAACGAGTCTGGCTTGCATTGGTGGTACCAGGAAAAGATAAGCTCGAAGCCAAAATCGGCTATGGGCCACATGCGGAAACGATCCAGGACGTGTTTCATTGCTCTCTGACCCGTGGAAATTTCTGGGACCGACTCCTCCATCAGTTTCACCCTATTCAATATGCTTCACTGGTCAAAGAAGGGGAAGTCGGAGGAATGCCAACTGACTTTCTGAAATACTGGGGCGATCAACCAGGACTTGCTGGAACCTTATATGCCCCTAATAGACCTATCGGGTTCATCTTGGTGGACCGAGGCTCTACGGGGCATCCATTGACCGACACGGATTTTGCCGCCTTCGCATTGGTGTTATCCCAAACCAACGCCAACCTGGCTCGATTAGCCAACAAGCACTAATTTAAATTGGACGAAATGTGGCACTCTTCTTTTTTGAGAAGGGTGCCTGCACGATTTTGTTCTAAGGATTATTATGGGCAATTTTCTCATACCCACGAGATATGTAAACCGTGTTCTGACTGGATTTTTGAGGGGAGCGGGAACAAAAACTACGTAATATTTCTGGTGAGCCGCGTGCGGCTCGAACGCACGACCCTCGCCTTAATAGGGCGATGCTCTACCAA